>Ga0105248_10001495_pt1 | contig 26017 bp, 28 predicted proteins | sample KBSS34metaG_FD_81524 | JGI IMG/M metagenome (GOLD analysis project Ga0105248, IMG submission 81524) | Switchgrass rhizosphere microbial communities from Kellogg Biological Station, Michigan, USA - KBS S3-4 metaG | ecosystem: Host-associated > Plants > Roots > Rhizosphere > Soil | place... | reverse complement strand
GTGCAGGTATTCCACGAGGAAGGACCCCAGCTGGGGCGTCGTTGCCATCGTGCGAAAGGTGGTCGGGCTCTGCGGGCCTCCCGCGCCGGTGGCGGTCGTCACGATGGATGCCATGCCGTGCGCCGCATAGATCGGCCCGGCGGCCAGCGAAGTGGGCGTCAGGATCGGGCCTACGACCACCAGCGCGTCGGACGCAACGATCTGGCGGGCGACCTCCTTCGCACCTTCCGCGCTGCTGCGGTCGTCGTGCACGTCGAGCTGCACCCCCGCCTCTTCAGCCGCGAGCCGCGCGCCATCCAGCGTGGGCAGCCCGTAGATCCGTCCGTAGCCGCTGAGCGAAGCGGAGAACGCGATGGTCTGCGCGTGCAGCGGCGCAAGCAGAAGGCACAGAACCAATGACGCGATTGCCCGTTTGCCCATGGCGCCGCCCGTTTCACTGACGTTGCATGGTCGCCTGGGTCTTGCATTGGAGCCATTGGACCTTGGGCCCGCGTCGGGCTCGTCGCCACCGGAGATGGAACGATCGCCGTGCCCGAGCCCGGGCTCCCGGCGCATCCTTCATCGATCGATCAACGCGCTCACGCGTCGGGATGGCCTTGGAGGACCCGCATGGCATTCGTTCCCCTCATCACCACCGTGCGGTTCAGCGAAGACGGCACGCGCGTGGCTCGCCTCATGTGGGGCACTTGCGCGTCGGCTCAGAGAGGGCGGGACACGCGTGCCGAAGAGGCCGAGGTGCTGGAGCTGCTCGATGCGTTGATGCGAGACGAGCGCTTGTTCAAGCCCGAGGTCATGGACGCGCAGCCGCTCGCGTGTCCAAGGCTGCAAGAAGTTCACCGGGGCGCCGGCATCACGATCTACCTGCGCTCGGAAGTGGCGGAAGTGCTCTAGCTGGGAAGCGAGGCGCCCGCGCCCCAGCCTAGTCGCTCAGGTCCGGCTCGAAGAAGATCCAGCGAACCTGCGGGAAGGCCGCGTGCAGGCTGGCCTCCACGCGGTTGATGGCCTCGATCAACTCCGTCTCGCCGCCTTGCGGGTGCATGCGCGCCTTGACCGCAAGCATGACTTCGCTGCCCAGCTGCTGCGTGATGACTCGATACACCTCGGCCACCTCGCTGCGGGCCTGCAGGTGTTCGCGCAGGCGCTGCTGCATCTGCGCGTCGGCGCTTTGCCCCATCAGCAGCGACTTCACCTCCACCGCGATGAGGAAGGCCACGACCACGAGCAGCGCGCCGATGACGATGGAGCCGACCGCGTCCCAGCGCGGTTCGCCGGTGACCAGCGACAGCGAGATGAACGCGAGCGCGCAGCTCAGGCCGCCGAGCGCCGCCACGTCCTCGCCGAAGATCACGAGCAGCTCGCTGTTGCGCGTGCTGCGGAACCAGCTCCACAGGCTCTGGTCGCCGCGCTCCTTGTTGACTTCGCGCAGGCAGCCCCACAGCGACACGCTCTCGGCCGCCACGCCGAAGGCCAGGATCGCGATCGCCACCCCCGCGAAGCGCACCGGCTCGGCCTCGTGCAGCTTGTGGATGCCTTCGTAGATGGAGAAGAGCCCGCCCATGCTGAAGAGCATCAGCGCGACGATGAAGCTCCAGAAGTAGCTTGCGCGGCCGTGGCCGAGCGGGTGTTCGGCATCGGGCTCGCGGCTCGCTTCGCGCAGTCCCCACAGCAGCAGGGCCTGGTTCCCGCAGTCGGCGTAGGAGTGCACGGCCTCGGCGAGCATCGACGAGGAGCCGGTGAATACCGCGCCGGCCGTCTTCGCCACCGCGATGGCGAAGTTGGCCCCGAGCGCGTAGATGATCGAGCGAAGCGAATTGGCCGACGCCATGGACGTCGGACGACTAGTTCGCCAACGCGGGGACCGCGTCGAGGGCCACCGGCGGGCCCTGCACCGCCAGCAGGCCGCTGCGGCCCGCGACCTCGCCCAGGCAGGCGTAGCAGTGCGGCACAGACGCGGGCAGCGAGGCATGCAGCGTTCCGAGCGACACGAGCTCGCGGCCCTGCGCCTTCCAGCCCGCGATGAGCCGCTCGAACACCGGCATGAGCTTCATGCCTTCGAGCTCGGCGTGCAGGGTGTAGACGTGGTCGCGCCGGCCATCGCTGGTCAGCGAGAGCAGGTGCGAATGCACGTTCTCCACGTCCAGCCCGTTCAGGCCGATGAGCTCGTCCAGCGTGGGCAGCGTGGTGGGCCACTGCGCGGGCCCAAGCACCTCGCCGCGCGCGTCCACCGGCAGGAAGGGACTTTCGCCGCGGGTGTCGGACGCGATGGTGAGGCCCAGCTCCGCCTCGATGCGATAGGCCGCCTCGTTCATTTGCCAGCCGGCCGCCCCGTGCACGCGCGGGCGCTCGCCGAAGACCTGCTCGAAGCGCGCGACGGCGAGCTGCATCTCCTCGCGCGTCCAGCGCTCGTCCTTGATGACGACGTGGTCCTGCCAGCGCACGTGGTCCCAGGTGTGCACGCCCACCTCGAAGCCGGCGTCGCGCACGGCGCGCAGCGTGTCGGCCTCGCGCAGCCCGATGTCGGGGCCGGGCAGCAGCGTGCCGTACATCAGGGTGCGGATGCCGTAGTGCTCCACCACCGAGGTGCGGCTCACCTTGTTGAAGAAGCCCGGGCGGAAGGCGCGGCGGATGGCGCGCCCGGTGTGGTCCGGGCCGAGGCTGAAGAGGAAGCTCGCCCCGCAGCCCTCGCGCCGCAGCAGTGTGGCCAGCGGCGGCACGCCGTCGCGCGTGCCGCGCCAGGTGTCGACGTCGATCTTGAGGGCGATGCGGGCCACGGCGCGGCGCTTCCCTGCAGGGGTCAGTCGTTCAGGTGCGTGGCCGTGTCGATCTGGTCGCGATAGAAGTCGAAGATGCGCGCGAGCGCGTCCTTCATGTCGACTTGCGGCTTCCAGTCGAGGTCGGCCATGGTGTTGTCGATCTTGGGCACGCGCTGCAGCACGTCCTGGTAGCCGCGACCGTAGTAGTCGCCGGAGGAGGTCTCGACGAGCTTCACCTGCGCGGCGCGCTCGCGGTATTCGGGGCGCTGCGCGGCCATCGCCAGCATCATCTCGGCGAGCGCGCGGATCGAGTGGTTGTTCGCCGGGTTGCCGATGTTGTAGATCTGGCGCGTGGCCTTGCCGCCGGGGTTGGCGAGGATCTTCACGAGCGCCGCGATGCCGTCGTCGATGTAGGTGAAGGCGCGCTGCTGCGCTCCGCCGTCCACGAGCTTGATGGGCTCGCCGCGCACGATGTGGCCGAGGAACTGCGTGATCACGCGGCTGGAGCCTTCCTTGGGCGTGTGCAGGGTGTCCAGGCCAGGGCCGATCCAGTTGAACGGGCGGAAGAGGGTGTAGTCCAGCCCTTCCTGCATGCCGTAGGCGTGGATGACGCGGTCCATGAGCTGCTTGGAGCAGGCATAGATCCAGCGCGGCTTGTTGATCGGGCCGTAGATGAGCTCGGAGCTCTCCGGGTCGAACTGCGCGTCGCGGCTCATGCCGTAGACCTCGCTCGTGCTCGGGAACACGACGCGCTTCTTGTACTTCACGCAGTGGCGCACGATGGGCAAGTTCGCCTCGAAGTCGAGCTCGAACACGCGCAGCGGCTCGCGCACGTAGGTCGCCGGCGTGGCGATGGCCACCAGCGGCAGCACCACGTCGCACTTGCGCACGTGGTATTCGATCCATTCCTTGTTGATGGTGATGTCACCCTCGAAGAAGTGGAAGCGGGGGTGGTCGAGCCAGGGCGCCACGCGGTCGGACTGCATGTCCATGCCGTAGACCTCCCAGTCGGTGGTCTCGATGATGCGGCGGGTGAGGTGATGGCCGATGAAGCCGTTCACGCCGAGGATCAGCACCTTGAACATGGCGGTGTCTTTCTGTCTTGAAGTCAAAGGTCAGGAGCGACGCGTGCGCGGCCGAAGGTCTGCGCAAGAGCCTCTGGGGTCAGCACACGCTCTTGCAGCGTGGCGCGAAGAACGCGAAGTGTCTCACCGTCGCCGGCCGTGAGCCACAGGCCGCTGGTGTCGGCATGGAGTTCGAAGCGCCCACGGGCCTCTTCCGTGCTGCGACGCGCAACGCGCCGGGTGCGCTCGATGACGATGCGCTGTCCCTGCGCGTCGAAGAACGCACCGGGGTAGGGCGGGGCCAGCGCGCGCACGAGGTCGTGGATCTGGCGGGCCGACGCGTCGGCCGGGATGCGGCCGTCCTCGGGCTTGCGGCCACCGAAGTAGCCGCCCAGGGACAGGTCCTGCGGCGTGAAGCTGGCGCTGCCGTCGACGAGGCGCGGGAGACTGCGGGCCATCACGATCTCGGCGGCGACGGTGACCTTGTCGAACACTTCGCGCGCGGTGTCGTCCTCGAGGATGGGCACGGCGCACTGGTCGACGATGGCGCCGTTGTCGGGCTTCTCGTTCATGACGTGCAGCGTGGCGCCGGTTTCGGTCTCGCCGCGCAGCACCGCCCAGTTCACCGGCACGCGGCCGCGGTACTGGGGCAGCAGCGAGCCGTGCATGTTGAAGGCGCCACGCCGCGGTGCGGCCAGCAGCGGCGCCTTGAGCATGTGCCGGTAGTAGAAGGAGAAGAGAAAGTCGGGCGAGCAGGAGCGCACGCGCGCCAGCACTTCGTCGGTGTTGGCATCGGCGGGCGCAATGCAGCCGATGCCGTGCTCGATCGCCACGTCGGCCACGCGCTCCCACCAGATGGTCTCGCGCGGGTTGTCCTCGTGCGTCACCACGAGGCGCACGTCCGCGCCGCCGCTGATGAGCGCCTTCAGGCAGCGCACGCCCACCTGGTGATAGGCGAACACCACCACCGGCGCGCCAGTCGTCATGGCTTGCGCTCCAGCACGGCGCTGATCACGTAGCGCGGACGCTGCCGCACCTCCTGGTAGATGCGGCCCACGTACTCGCCGAGCAGCCCGATGCCGAACAGCGCGATGCCCAGCAGCAGGAAGGCGATCGCGAACAGGGTGAACAGCCCTTCGACTTCCGGGCCGACGATGATGCGTCGCGCGATCAGCAGCACCACCAGCAGGCCGGAGAACATCGAGATCACGATGCCCAGCATCGAGAAGAACTGCAGCGGCATCACCGAGAACCCGGTGACGAGGTCGAAGTTCAGCCGGATGAGGCTGTAGAGCGAGTACTTCGATTCGCCTGCATGGCGCTCCTCGTGGCCCACGATCACCTCGGTGGGACGACGCGCGAACTGGTAGGCCAGCGCCGGGATGAAGGTGTTCATCTCGTTGCACTGGTTGATGAGGTGCACGACGTTGCGGCTGTAGGCGCGCATCATGCAGCCCTGGTCGGTCATCTCGATCTTGGTCAGGCGCTCGCGCAGGCGGTTCATCGCCTTGCTGGCGTAGCGCCGCCACGCGGAGTCCTGGCGCATGCGGCGGATGGAGCCGACGTAGTCGTGGCCGGCGTCCATCTGCTCGAGCAGCAGGTGGATGTCCTCGGGCGGGTTCTGCAGGTCGGCGTCGAGCGTGACGATGCGCTGGCCGCGGCAGTGCTCGAAGCCCGCGAGGATGGCGCGGTGCTGGCCGAAGTTGCCGTTGAAGAGGATGACGCGGGTGACGTCCGGGCGCCGCTCGAACTGCTGCGCGAGCAGCGCGGCCGAGCGGTCGCGGCTGCCGTCGTTGATGAAGACGACCTCGTAGCTCACGCCGAGCGCGTCGAGCGCCGGGTAGAGCCGCTCGAAGAGCGCGGGCAGCCCCGCCTCCTCGTTGTAGACCGGGATGACGACCGACAGCGTCGGGCCGGCGAGTTCGGGCTCGGCGGCGATCTGGCGGGTGAGGTCGAAGGCTTCGTGGAGCATGGTGGTGGTTGGCATCAGCCCAGGGCAGGAGCGAGCACGCGCGTGGCCGCGGCGCACACGCGGTCGACGTCCTCGTCGCGCATGGCGGGGAAAAGGGGCAGCGTGACGGTGGAGGCGCCGATCCGCTCGGCCACCGGGAAGTCGCCCGGCTTGAAGCCGCGCGCGCGGAACAGCGAGAACAGGTGCATGGCCGGGTAGTGCACGCCCACGCCGATGCCCTCGCGCTTCATCGCGTCGATGAAGTCGGCGCGCGTGATGCGCAGCCGCGCGAGCGGCAGCAGGGGCTGGAACATGTGCCAGTTGCTCTGCTCGAAGTCGGCCTGCGGAAGGGCGCAGCCGAGCGCACGGTTCCAGTGCGCGAAGTAGCGCTGCGCGAGGTGGCGGCGGCGCGCGTTGAACGCGTCGAAGCGCTGGAGCTGGCCGAGGCCGATGGCAGCGGCCACGTCGGTGAGGTTGGCCTTGCCGCCCAGCACGTCCACGTCCATGGTGCCGTCGGGAAAGCGGGTGACGCCTTGCAGGCGCAGCTTCTCGAACAGCCGCGCCTCCTCCTCGTTGTTCATGACGAGGCAGCCGCCCTCGGCGGTCGTCATGTTCTTGTTGGCGTGGAAGCTGATCGAGACGAGGTCGCCGAAGCTGCCGATTTCGCGACCGCGCCAGTTGGCGCCCATCGATTGCGCGGCGTCCTCGATGACGCGCAGCCCGTGGCGGTGCGCGATGTCGTAGAGCCGGTCGCGGTCTACCGGCAGGCCTGCGAGGTCCACCGGGATGATGACCCGCGTGCGCGGCGTGATTGCGGCTTCGAGCTTGCCGAGGTCGATGTTGCGGGTGGATTCGTCGGCGTCGACGAACACCGGTGTGGCGCCCACGGTGAGCGCGACGTTGGCGGTGGCCACCCAGCTCATGGGCGTGGTGATGACCTCGTCGCCGGGGCCCACGCCCGCCAGCCGCAGGGCCATTTCCATGGCCGCGGTGGCCGAATTGATGAGCCGCACGGGTCGCCCGCCATAGCGCCTGGACAGCGCCGCCTCGAGCTCGCGGCACTTCGGGCCGGTGGTGATCCAGCCCGAGCGCAGCACCTCGGCCACGCTCGCGATGGTGGCCTCGTCGATGTCGGGCCGGGTGAAGGGAAGGAAGTCGCTGGCGGGAGTGCTCATGGGATCACTGCGAAGGAGGGCCGCGGCATCAGGACGCGTTGCCGCTGCGGGCGACGAGGACGACGCCGATGATGATGACGCCGATGCCGATCCAGCGCTGCGGGTTCAGGCTTTCGTTGAAGAGCCACCAGGCCAGCAGCGCGTTCACCACGTAGCCGATGGACAGCATCGGGTAGGCCACGCTCACCTCGACGCGCGACAGCGCCACGATCCACACCACCACGCTGATCGCGTAGCAGGCGAGGCCGCCGAGGATGCCCGGGTGCAGGGCCAGCGCCATGCCGGCCTGGCGCAGGGAGGCGAGGCCGGCGCCGATGGGGCCGACGCTGTTGGCGCCTGCCTTGAGCAGAAGCTGTGCGGCTGCATTGAGCAGCACGCCGGTGAGCACGAGGAGGAAGTCGACGAGTTTCATGTGGGGGCGGGCGGGTCAGGGTTTGACCAGGACGCAGCGGCGCGCGTCGCAGAACGCCTTGCCGTAGGCGAAGCCCTGCTGGCGCAGCGTCTGGAGCATGTCGCGGTCCATGTAGGCCGCAGCGCGCGGCAGAGCTTGCCACCGGGCCAGGAACGCGTCGAGCGTGGGGAGGTGGCGCGCCGGGTCGCGCTCCTGGCCGAAGGCGAACTCGTCCACGTAGGCCGCGAGCGTGACGTCGCGCCGCAGATAGAAGGGCAGCGTCTGGTCGTAGCTGCCCACGGCAAAGAAGGGGGTGTCGGGCGTGACCGTGGGTTCGATCGCGGCGGCAAAACGATCTGCGCTCTTGAGCTGGCCGAACTCGTTGTGCGCCTGCATGACGATGAGCGTGGCCACCAGGTGCGCCAGCGCGACGCCGGCGAGCGCTGCCTGCGTGCGACCCTGCCCGAGCAGCCACCACGCGAGGGCCGCGGTGACGACGAAGACTGCAGCCGCGGCCATGAGCGCCAGGCCCAGCGAGTGCAGCACCTCTGCGGGCGTGCTGGCGTCGGCGAAGCGCGAGGCCTGGGTTGCCACGACGAAGATGGCCAGCCACAGCGCGCTCGGCACCAGCAGGTGCACGCGCAGCGCGCGCACGCTTGCATCGCGCATCGCGTTGGCGATCAGCAGGGCCAGCGCCGGGAACACCGGAAGGATGTAGGACGGCAGCTTCGAGCTCGACGCGCTGAAGAACAGGAACACGAAGGCGACCCACACGACGAGCATGCGGTGGGCGGCCGTGGTGCCCGCGCCTGCGCTGCGCCGCGCGAAAGCCCAGGGCAGGCCGCTCGTCCAGGGCATCAGGCCCAGCACCAGGATCGGCACGAAGTACCACCACGCACCGACGCGCCGGTGCTCGGTGGTGAGGTAGCGCGCGAAGTGCTCGTGGATGAAGAAGAACTCCGCGAAGCCGGGGTTGCGCATCGACACGAGCACGAACCAGGGCGCGCAGATCGCGAGGAAGACGGCGAGCCCGGAGATCCAGTGCAGCCGGCGCCACAGCGAGAAGTCGCGCTGCCACAGGCTGTGCAGCACCAGCACCGCGCCCGGGATCACGATGCCCACCAGCCCCTTGCTGAGCACCGCCAGCGCCATTCCGGCCCACGCGGCCCAGACCCAGCGGCGCTGCTCCTGCTCACCGATGCCCGGGCGCAGGGCCAGGACCACGGCGCACAGCGTGAGAGTGAGGAAGCAGGTCAGACCCGCGTCGAGCGTGAGGAAGTGGCTGTTGGCCACGATCCAGGTGCAGCCGCCGGCGAGTGCCGCGGCGCGGATGCCGGTGGCGCGATCCCACAGGCGCGCGCCGGTGAAGCCCACCATGGCCACCGTCAGCAGGCCCGACAGCGCAGGCCACAGGCGGGCCGCGAATTCGTTCACGCCGAAGACGAGGAAGCTCAAGGCCCCGGCCCAGTACTGGAAGGCCGGCTTCTCGAAGTACAGGAAGCCGTTCAGGCGCGGGGTCACCCAGTCGCCGCTTTGCAGCATCGACAGGGACAGCGCGGCATAGCGCCCTTCATCGGGGTGAATCAGCGAGCGCGTGCCGAGCGTTGCGAACCAGGCGACGACGAAGGCGAGCGCGATCAGCGCCCAGGCCCAGCCGGGGAGGTCGTCGCGGTGCTGCGCAATCGCGGGCGTGCGTGCTGTCATTCGGTGGATCTAGGGTTTGGATGGGTACGGCGGCGGGCCGTCGGCCGGTTTCGATGCGCACCGAAGGCGGCGTGCGAACAAAAGCGGCGCGCGCCGGGGCTTGAGCCGGCGCGCGCCGCGAGTCTAACCAAGTGCGGGGAGCGTCCCTGACCGCAGGGGACGCGAGACGCCCCGCACGCGCCTTACTTGAACAGGTCCTTGACCCGGTTCGTCCAGCTCTTCGTGTTGGGCGAGTGGCGCTCGCCGCCCTTGCGCAGCGACTCGTCGAGCTCCTTGAGCAGCTTGCGCTGATGCTCGGTGAGCTTGATCGGCGTCTCCAGCGTGACGTGGCAGTACAGATCGCCCGGATAGCTGGAGCGCACGCCGCGGATGCCCTTGCCGCGCAGGCGGAAGGTCTTGCCGTGCTGCGTGCCCTCGGGCAGCTCGATCTCCGCCTTGCCGCCGAGCGTGGGCACCTCGATGGTGCCGCCCAGCGCCGCGGTGGTGACGCTCACCGGCACCGTGCAGTGCAGGTCGTCGCCGTCGCGCTCGAAGATGTCGTGCGGCCGGATGCGGATCTCGATGTAGAGATCCCCGGGCGGCCCGCCGTTGGAGCCCGGTTCGCCGTTGCCGGCCGAGCGGATGCGCATCCCCTCGTTGATGCCGGCCGGGATCTTCACTTCCAGCGTCTTTTGCGTCTTCACGCGCCCCTTGCCGGCGCAGGTCGTGCAGGGCTCGGGAATGATCTTGCCGGTGCCATGGCATTGCGGGCAGGTCTGCTGGATGGAGAAGAAGCCCTGGCGCAGGTGCACCGTGCCGCTGCCCGAGCAGCTCGGGCAGGTCTTCGCGCTCGTGCCGGGCTTGGCGCCGCTGCCGTGGCAGGTCTCGCACTCGTGCCAGCTCGGGATGCGGATCTGGGTTTCCTTGCCCTGCGCCGCTTCCTCGAGGGTGATCTCCATGGCGTAGGAGAGATCGCTGCCGCGGTAGACCTGCGGGCCCCCTCGGCGCGCGCCGCCGGCAGCGCCGCCGAAGATGTCCCCGAAGATGTCCCCGAAGGCCTCGGCAAAACCGCCGAAGCCTTCCGCGCCCGGGCCGCCGCGGCCGCCCATGTTGGGATCGACGCCGGCATGACCGAACTGGTCATAGGCCGCGCGCTTCTGCGCGTCGGAGAGCATCTCGTAGGCCTCCTTGGCCTCCTTGAAGTGCTCCTCCGCCTTCTTTGCCCCGTCGCCCTGGTTGCGGTCGGGGTGGTGTTTCATGGCCAGCTTGCGGTAGGCCTTCTTGATGTCGTCCTCCGAGGCGTTCTTCGCCACCCCCAGGACTTCGTAGTAGTCACGCTTCGCCATCGATTCGGCCTTCAAACGTTGTTCTGTCTTCAAACGGCAAGCCCCCGTGGGCCGGGTAGCACACGGGGGGCTTCGTCGTCTTGGGCCCGAAGGGCACGAGCCTTACTTCTTGTCCTTCACTTCCTTGAACTCGGCGTCGACCACGTTGTCGTCCGCAGGACGGCTCTGCTCGGCACCGGGGTGCGCCTGTGCGCCTGCGTCGCCCGCACCACCGGCCGCGCCCGCAGTCGCCTGCTGCGCCTGCATGTCGGCGTACATCTTCTCGCCGAGCTTCTGGCTGGCGGTCATCAGCGCCTCGGTGCGGCCCTCGATCGTCTCCTTGTCGTCGCCCTTCAAGGCTTCCTCGACATCCTTCAGCGCGGCCTCGATCTTTTCCTTCTCGCCGGCGTCGAGCTTCTCGCCGTGCTCGATGATCGACTTGCGCACGCTGTGCATCAGTGCGTCGGCCTGGTTCTTGGCCTGCACGAGCTCGAGCTTCTTCTTGTCCTCGACCGCATTGGCCTCGGCGTCGCGCACCATCTTCTGGATCTCGTCCTCGGTCAGGCCGGAGTTCGCCTTGATGGTGATCTTGTTCTCCTTGCCCGTGCCCTTGTCCTTCGCGCTCACGTGCAGGATGCCGTTGGCGTCGATGTCGAAGGTCACCTCGATCTGCGGCATGCCGCGCGGCGCGGGCGGAATGCCCTCGAGGTTGAACTCGCCCAGCATCTTGTTGCCCGAGGCCAGCTCGCGCTCGCCCTGGAACACCTTGATCGTCACGGCCGGCTGGTTGTCGTCGGCGGTGGAGAAGGTCTGCGCGAACTTCGTCGGGATCGTGGTGTTCTTCGTGATCATCTTGGTCATCACGCCGCCCAGCGTCTCGATGCCCAGCGACAGCGGCGTCACGTCGAGCAGCAGCACGTCCTTGCGGTCGCCCGCGAGCACCTGGCCCTGGATGGCCGCGCCCACGGCGACGGCTTCATCGGGGTTCACGTCCTTGCGCGGGTCGCGGCCGAAGAAGGCCTTGACCTGCTCCTGCACCTTGGGCATGCGCGTCATGCCGCCCACGAGGATGACGTCGTGGATGTCGGCCACGTTCACGCCGGCGTCCTTGATGGCCGTGCGGCACGGAGCGATGGTGCGCTCGATGAGGTCCTCCACCAGCGCTTCGAGCTTGGCACGCGTGAGCTTGATGTTCAGGTGCTTCGGGCCCGAGGCATCGGCCGTGATGTAGGGCAGGTTGATGTCGGTCTGCGCGCTGTTGGACAGCTCGATCTTGGCCTTCTCGGCAGCTTCCTTCAGGCGCTGCAGCGCGAGCACGTCCTTGGACAGGTCGACGCCCTGCTCCTTTTTGAACTCGCCAATGATGTAGTCGATGATGCGCTGGTCGAAGTCTTCACCGCCGAGGAAGGTGTCGCCGTTGGTGGAGAGCACTTCGAACTGCTTCTCGCCTTCGACGTCCGCGATCTCGATGATGGAGATGTCGAAGGTGCCGCCGCCGAGGTCATACACCGCGATCTTGCGGTCGCCCTTCTCGGTCTTGTCCAGGCCGAAGGCGAGCGCCGCCGCGGTGGGCTCGTTGATGATGCGCTTGACTTCGAGGCCCGCGATGCGGCCGGCGTCCTTGGTGGCCTGGCGCTGGCTGTCGTTGAAGTAGGCGGGCACCGTGATGACCGCTTCGGTCACCGGCTCGCCGAGGTAGTCCTCGGCGGTCTTCTTCATCTTGCGCAGCACCTCGGCGCTCACCTGCGGGGGCGCGAGCTTCTTGTTGCGCACTTCCACCCAGGCATCGCCGTTGTCCGCCTTGGTGATGGTGTAGGGCATCAGGTCGATGTCCTTCTGCACTTCCTTCTCGGCGAATTTGCGGCCGATGAGGCGCTTCACCGCGTACAGCGTGTTGCGCGGATTGGTGACCGCCTGGCGCTTGGCCGACGCACCGACCAGGATCTCGCCATCTTCCTGGTACGCAATGATGGAAGGCGTGGTGCGAGCGCCTTCGCTGTTCTCGATCACCTTCGTGGTGTTGCCTTCCATGATGGCGACGCACGAGTTCGTGGTGCCCAGGTCGATGCCGATGATCTTGCCCATGTGTTTGCTCCTTGAACGGACTATTTGCTTGTCTTCGAGTTGTGGATAACCGGGCCGCTTTCAAGTGCGGCGGTCTGTGGATTTCAGGGCATTCGCCTCATTTCGGCGCCGACACCGTGACGAGCGCGGGTCGCAGCACGCGATCGGCGATCAGGTAGCCCTTCTGCAGCACGGCGACCACCGTGTTGGCCTCCTGCTCGCAGGGCACCATGGAGATGGCCTGGTGCTGATGCGGGTCGAAGCGCGTGCCGGCAGGCGGCGAGATCTCCACGACCTTGTGGCGCTCCAGGGCGTTGACGAGCTGGCGCAGGGTGGCATGCACACCCTCTTTCATCTGCTCGGGGCTCGCGGTCTCGACGGCGATGGCGGCTTCCAGGCTGTCCTTCACCGGCAGGAGGCTCTCCGCGAAGCTCTCGACGGCGTACTTGCGCGCCTTGCTCATCTCCTCCTCGGCGCGCCGGCGGGTGTTCTCGGCGTCGGCGCGGGCGCGCAGGTAGGCGTCGGAGACCTCGGCGTGCTTGGACTGCAGCTCGGCGAACTGCTGGTCGAGCGTGGCTTCGCGCTGGGGCGATCCCTGCGTGGCGTCGGTCGGGATCGGGGTGGCCGGGGCGTTGGAGGCTTCGCCGAGCGGCGGTGCTGTCTCTTTTGAGTTTTCCATGTGGTGAGGCGGGTTATTGAGCGAATTCGGATTCGCGGCGATGTGGGGCCGTGGGCTCGCGGATTCAAGAGCCATCGCCGCATCGGAACCCCGCGGATGCGGGGCAAAAGTCACGCCGGGCTCAGGAATCGGGCTCGGCCCGGGCGCTCCATCGATCGTCCCAATCGGCGAGCTTGCGGCGATCGCGCTTGGTCGGCCGACCCTGCTCGATGGCCAGCGCCGGCTCCGGGGCGAGTGCGCGCTGGCGCGCGAATTCCTCGCGCCGGGCGAGGCTTTCGGGCGTCTCCTCGTAGAGCTGCTGCGCCACCGGGGCGGGGCCGCGCACGTGGCTGAGCCCCTTCACCACCACCGTGCGGGCGATGGGGCCTTGGCGCAGCTCGATGGTGTCGCCCTCGCGCAACTCGCGCGAGGCCTTGGCCAGCTGGCCGTTGACCTGCACGCGCTGGCGGCCGATCTCCTCGGCCGCGAGGCTGCGGGTCTTGAAGAAGCGGGCGGCCCACAGCCACTTGTCGAGGCGCACGCCGGGAGGGGATGGAGGAGTCACGTCGGTGAAGTCTGGAGCGGGCGACCGGGCGACCGGTCATTCATGAGCTGGGGTCGATGCGGCTCAAATCCAGCCGAGCATGCCTATCACCGCACCCCCGGCGATCAGCCACATCAAGTGAATCTGCGTGCGCCACACCAGCAGCGCCGCCACCGCGGTGACCAGCAGCGACTGCCACTCCCGCGCGGGCGCCGACAGCAGCCAGCCGGTGGAGACCAGCAGCGCCAGCGTGATGGGCGCCAGGCCCGCCTTGAAGGAGCGGATGACGAGCCAGTCCGCGCGCGCGTGGCCCCAGCGCGCGGCGGCGAGCGCGAGGGTGGTGGAGGGCAGCATGATCCCGAGCAGGGTGGCCGAGGCCCCGGCGATGCCGGCCGCCTGCAGGCCGAGCACCGCGACGAACAGCACGTTCGGCCCCGGAGCGGCCTGGGCGATCGCGATGGATGAAGTGAACTGCGCTTCGTTGAGCAGGTGAAAGTGCTCGACGAGCAGACGGTGCATGTCGGGCGCGACGGTGATGGCGCCGCCGACCGACAGCAGCGACAGCAGCAGGAAATGCGCGAAGAGTTCCCACCACAGGCTCATTGGTGCGCCCTCCCGTTTCGCGGGGTCCCTCCGAGAGGGACATCGCGCCCCCTTCGGGGCGGCCGTGCGAGGGCGCTCATGAGGCGCTCCCTGCATCGGCGGCACGCAGCCGGCGCCACGCCAGCAGCATGCCGAGCGACCCCAGCCCCAGCAGCACCCACACCAGCGGCCAGCGCAGCAGGGCGATCGTCGCGAAGGTCGCCGCGCCGAGCGCGATGCACAGGGGCACGCCCAGCGGGCTGTCCTTGAGCGGGCGCGCGAGCTTGAGCGCCGTGCCCACGATGAGCCCGGCGGCCACGGCGCCCATGCCGCGCAGCGCGCCGGCCACCATCGCGTACTGCGAGAAATGCGTGTAGAGGATGGCAAGCGCCATCACCAGCACCAGCGGCACGGCCATCATTCCGCCGAGAGCGCTGAAGGCGCCCCGCGTGCCGAGGAAGCGGTCGCCCACCATGAGGGCGATGTTGCAGACGTTCGGGCCCGGCAGGACCTGACCGATGGACAGCATCTCCAGGTACTGCGCCTTCGTGAGCCAGCGCCTTTGCTCGCACAGCACGCGCTGGGCCACCGCGAGCACGCCGCCGAAGCCCTGCAGCGCGAGTCCGGTGAACACCAGGAACAGCTCGGTGCAGTTGGCGGGGGCTTCGAGCCCGGGAGCCAGCGGCTCGGGACGGCGCGGCAACGCGGACAGCGAGGGGGTGGAGTCGGGATCGAAATCTGGTGGCGGCGGCATGCGCGGAATGGTAGCCGCCGCCTTGCGCGCGGCGCGGGGAACCCGCGCCGCCAGGGCTGGCGTCAGACGGGCTGACGCGAGTCCACCGACATCGGACCCGGCCCGAAGGCGGCCACGAAGAGCAGGCCGCCGGCGATGGCGAGGTTCTTGTAGAAGTTGATCATCTGCCCCATCTGCTCGGCCTGCGGGGCGGCCCAGAAGTTGTGGAACAGGAAGGCCGAGACGATGGAGAAGACGCAGAGGATCAGAGCGGCCCAGCGCGCCTTCCAGCCGATCACGAGGGCGATGCCCACCAGCACTTCGACGATGACCGTGAGCACGGCCAGCGCGGAGGGCGCGGGAAGCCCCTTGGAGGCGATGTACCCCGCCGTGCCGGTGAGATTGCCCATCTTGCTCAGGCCCGAGGGAATGAACAGCAGGCCAATCAGGATGCGCCCGAGCAAGGGACCCAGGCGTTCGATCAAGCTCATGGAGTTCTCCGGTGCAGCGCACATGCGCTGCGGCGCAGGCTAGCACCGGCGCGGCCGCCGGCACACCGGGGCGGGCCCGGGGAGGCAGGGTCAGGCCTGGGCTTGGGCGAACAGGCGCTGCGCGTGGATCCCGAGGCCTGTGGCGACGCTGGAGAGCCGGTCGCCCGCCACGGCGCGCGCGTGGGGGAAAGCCGCAGCAAGTCGCTGCGTCAGCAGCCGCAGGCCCGTGGAGCCTCCGGTGAAGTAGAGGGCGTCCACCGCCTGCGGCTCGACTCCGGCCATCTGCGCGGTCTCGCGCGCGGCCTGCACGATGCGCTCGATGTCGCCTTCGATCGCCTGCACGGCCTGGACCTCGCTGAGCGGCACTTCGAGGCCACGCTCCACCGGGTCGAGGGCGATGCGCGTGTCGCTGCCGCCGGCGACGGCGATCTTGGCCTGCTCGGCGCGCGCGGCCAGCTCGTGGCCCAGGCGCTCCTGCACCACGCGCATGAGCCGGCGATGGTGGGCCGCATTCGCATAGAAGGCCGCCATCGACTTGAGCTCGGACACGCGCGCGGGCTGGTAGACGGTGTTGATGAGGTGCCAGGTCGCGAGATCGAAGTAGACGGCGCTGGGCACCTCGCGCGCGGGCTGCCCCGTGCGCGCGGGGCCGAGCGCGCCGTAGCCCAGCTCGCGCAGGATGCTGGCGAGCTCGACGCGGCGGTCGAAGTCGGTGCCGGCGATGTGCACGCCGTGATTGGCGAGGATGTCTTCGCGCCGCTCGATGCGGGTGGCGCGCCGCGGGCCCACGCGCACGAGCGAGAAGTCCGAGGTGCCGCCGCCGATGTCGGCCACGAGCACCAGCTCCTCGCCCTGCGCCTGGCGCTCGTAGTCGAAGGCCGCGGCGATCGGCTCGAACTGGAACGCCACTTCGGTGAAGCCGACCGATCGCGCCGCCTGCTCGAGCGAGGACTGCGCCTGCCGGTCGCGCTCGGGCTCGCCGTCGACGAAATACACCGGCCGCCCGAGCACCGCGCGGTGCAGTGCGCCGCCGGCCGCAAGCTCGGCCTGGTGCTTGAGGTGGCGCAGGTAGCCGGTGATGACGTCGAGATAGCGCACCGCGTGGCCGCCGCCGACGTCGGTCGTCTGCTCCACGAGGGCCGAGCCGAGGATGCTCTTCATCGAGCGCATGAGCCGGCCCTCGTAGCCGTCGACGTAGGCCGCGACGGCCGCGCGGCCATAGGCGCGCGCGGGCTCGGTGCCGGGCAGGAGGTGGTCGTGCTCGGCGAAGTAGAAGACGGCCGTGGGCATCGTGAGCTGATGGCCCTCGACCTCCACGAGCCGGGTGCGCGCGACGCCGTCGGCAATGGCGATGGCCGAGTTCGAGGTGCCGAAGTCGATGGCGCAGTAGTCGCGGCTGGCGTGCCGCTCGAGCGTCGGCCGGGAAGCGGAGGTCGGATGCATGGGTGCGCCCAGAAGGGGGCGCGCATTCTATGACCCGGATCGCGCGCTTTCTCGCAGGCCCCATGCGCGCAGGGGACGCGTATGCCGCAGCCCCGCGGCGCGGTCCGGGGCGCGGGCAGGTGGCATGATTCCGCCCCTGCCGGCGCCCGCAGGGCCTGGGGCCGCCTCTCATCCGTGATCGTGGACATCCAAATGAACTCCCGCTTCCTTCCCCGCCGCGCCTCCCGCGCGATCCCTGCCGTCGTCTGCACGGCCATCGCCGTCCTGGCCCTTGGCAGCGCCGCAGCCGCCGACAACGCGGCCAAGAAAGGCAACGTGCTTTCCCTCGGCAAGGGCCAGCCCACCGGCAAGCTGCTCACGCGCGACCAGCTGCGCAGCTGCCTCAAGCAGCAGACCGACCTGAAGGCGCGCAACGAAGGCGCCGCGAAGACCCAGGCGCAGCTCGATGCCGACAAGGCCGAGATCAAGCTCACCGAGGACCAGCTGCGCACCGAGCGCGAGACGGTGGACACCAAGAACGCAGAGGCCGTGGCCGCGTTCAACGCGAAGCTCAAGCAGCGCGAGGCCATGATCGACGCCTACAACGCCAAGCTGCCGCCGTTCAACGAGCAGGCCAAGACGCTGCAGGCGGACGCCGACGCCTGGAAGAACGACTGCGGCAATCGCCCCTACGACGAGGGCGACTACTTCGCCATCCAGCGCGGCAAGTGAGCCACGTCCACGCGCGCAGCGCTTCCCGTGCAATGAACGCCGCCGCCACGCACGACTCCCTGGCCGGCGCGGCGATGCACGTGCTCGGCGCCGGCGGCGCCAGCGCGCAGGTGCTGGAGCATGGCGCCCAGCTCGTGTCGTGGCGCAGCGCCGGCGCGCCGCAGTTCGAACGCCTGTATCTCTCGCCGCTGGCCCGCCTGGGCGTGGGCGAGGCGGTGCGCGGAGGCGCGCCGGTCATCTTTCCGCAGTTCGAGCGCCGCGGGCCGGACCGCTCCCTGCCGCGCCACGGCTTCGCCCGCCAGCGCCTGTGGCTCGTGCAGTCCGCAACGCCCGAGGGCGTCGTGCTGCGACTCGAGGACGACGAGTCGCTGCGCGCGGCCTGGCCGCATCCCTTCGCGCTCACGCTGAAGGCCGAGCTCGCCGCGGACGAGCTGCGACTCACGCTCGAATGCGAGAACACCGGCGCGCAGCCCTTCGAGTTCAGCGCGGCGCTGCACACCTATTTGCGCGTGGATGCGCTGAAGGACGTGCGCATCGAAGGCCTGCAGGGGCTCGACTACATCGACTGCACCGACGCCGATGCGCTGCGCACGCAACGCGATGCAGCGCTTTCGATCGAAGGCGAGGTCGATCGCATCTATCGCCGTGCAGGTGCGCGCACCCTCGTCGTGCGTCAGCCGGGCAGCGCCGTCGCGAGCAGCCTCACGGGCTTCGACGAGGTGGTCGTCTGGAACCCCGGGCCGCGCGCGGCGGCCATCGCCGATCTGCCCGCCGGCGACGAGAGCCGCTTCGTGTGCGTCGAGGCCGCCATCGTGACCGCGCCGCCGCGGCTCGCTCCCGGCGAGCGCTGGTCGGGCCAGCAGCGCCTGCGCGCGCTCTGAGCGAAGGGAGGCGCCTCGTGCCTGGCCATCGCCAACGCATCGGGGAGCGCAGCTTCCGGTTCGCCTCGCTGGCGCAGCTCATGGCCCGCGCAAGCCCGCTGCGATCGGGCGACGAGCTCGCCGGTCTCGCGGCAAGCAGCGCGCAGGAGCGCGTCGCCGCCTGTCGCGCGCTCGCCGAGGTGCCGCTCGCGCAGTTCCTCGCCGAGCCCCTCGTGCCCTATGAGCGCGACGAGGTCACGCGGCTCATCCTCGACACGCACGACGCCGCCGCCTTCGCGCCGGTGAGCGCGCTGACGGTGGGCGAGTTCCGCGACTGGCTCCTTGGGCCCCTGGCCGACACCGCGACGCTCACGGCACTGGCACGGGGCCTCACGCCGGAGATGGTGGCCGCCGTGAGCAAGCTCATGCGCAACCAGGATCTCATCCTCGTGGCATCCAGGTGCCGGGTCGTCACGCGCTTTCGCAACACGCTCGGGCTGCAGGGGAGGCTGGCGATCCGCCTGCAGCCCAACCATCCCACCGACGATCCGCGCGCCATCGCCGCGGCCATCCTCGACGGCCTGATGTACGGCGCGGGCGATGCGGTGATCGGCATCAATCCGGCCAGTGATTCGCCGCAGCGCGTGGGCGAGCTGCTGCGGCTCGTCGACGAGCTGCGCCAGCGCCACGACATCCCCACGCAGTCCTGCGTGCTCGCCCACGTGAGCACGACGATGCAGCTCATCGAGGCCGGTGCGCCGGTGGACCTGGTGTTCCAGTCGGTGGCCGGCACCGAGGCGGCCAACCGCGGCTTCGGCATCTCGCTGTCGATGCTGCGCGAGGCGCGCGAGGCCGCGCTCGAGCTGCGTCGCGGCAGCGTCGGCAGCAACCTTATGTATTTCGAAACCGGCCAGGGCAGTGCGCTGTCCGCGCATGCGCACGAGGGGCTGGATCAGCAGACCTGCGAGGCGCGGGCCTACGCGGTGGCACGGCACTTCGAGCCGCTGCTCGTGAACACGGTGGTGGGCTTCATCGGACCCGAATACCTCTACGACGGCAAGCAGATCCTGCGCGCGGGGCTGGAGGACCACTTCTGCGGCAAGCTGCTGGGCCTGCCCATGGGCTGCGACGTCTGCTACACGAACCACAGCGAGGCCGATTCCGACGACATGGACGCGCTCGCCACGCTGCTGGCGGTGGCCGGGTGCAACTACTTCATGGGCGTGCCGGGAGCGGACGACATCATGCTCGGCTACCAGAGCACCTCGTTCCATGACGCCCTGGTGCTGCGCCAGCTCCTCGGGCTGCGCCCGGCGCCGGAGTTCGAGGCGTGGCTGGAGCGCATGTCGCTGTCCTGGCGCCTGCCGGGGCCGGCGGCGGGTGCCGCGCATCCGCTGCTCGCGGCGCCGCTGGCGGCGGCCGGCGAAGAGGAGGGATCGCCATGACATCGAGCGTCCAGCGCGACGCCTGGGAGCCGCTGCGACGTTTCACGAGCGCGCGCATCGCGCTCGGACACGCCGGCGTGAGCCTGCCCACGAGCGAGCTGCTGGCGTTTCGCGAGGCGCATGCGATGGCGCGCGATGCGGTGCATCAGCCGCTCGATGCGGCCGCGCTCGAACGCGGCCTGCAGGGCGCGGCGGCGATCCATGTCCAAAGCCGCGCCGCCGATCGCCAGGCCTTCCTGCAGCGCCCCGACCTCGGCCGCCGGCTCGACGAGGCGAGCATCGAGCGCGTGCGGGCATCGCAGTGCGCGGCCTGCGACGCGGTCTTCGTGATGGCCGACGGCCTGTCGGCCGCGGCGGTGGAGCACAACGCGCCCGCGGTGTGGTGGCTGGCGCAGCAGACCCTGGTGCAGGCGGGCTGGCGCATCGGGCCGGTGGTGATCGCGCAGCAGGCGCGCGTGGCGCTGGGCGACGAGATCGGCGCACTGCTGCGCTGCGATCTCGTGGTCGTGCTGATCGGCGAGCGTCCGGGCCTGAGCGCGCCGCGCAGCCTGGGTGCCTATCTCACGTGGGCGCCGCAGCCCGGGTGCCGCGACGCGCAGCGCAATTGCGTGTCCAACATCCACCCCGACGGCGGACTGAGCGCGGAGCAGGCGGCGCACCGCGTCGTGTGGCTGATGCAGCGCTCGCGCGCGCTGCGCATGAGCGGTGTCGAGCTGAAAGACCGCAGCGAGGAAGCCCCGCTGCTGGTGGGCCCGCGCCGCGGCGCACTGCCGGGCTGAGTTCAGCCCTTCTCGGCGAGCTCCTTCAGGTTCGCGAGGCCCATCTCGAAGTCCTTGCCGACCATCTTGTCGGCGAACAGGCCCATCCAGCGGAACACCGGGTTGCGGCCGAGGTCGCCGTTCATGGTCCAGCTCACCTTGGTGCCGCCCGCCTCGGGCACGAAGTCGAAGCCGCCGGTGGAGGTGGTGCCGAAGTCGGGGAAGAAGAGCTCGAAGGCGACGTGCCGGTTCGGCTCCGCGGCGGTGAAGGTCATGCGGCCGTCACCCTCGCTCTTGCTCTGCCAGGTCCAGACGGCGCCGGCACCGCTGTCAGCGCCGCTGTAGCCCATCATCATCGAGGGGTCGCGGCGGTTCCACACCGACCACTCCTTCCACGCGCGCGGACTGGCCACCAGCGCATAGACCCGCTCGGGCGGCGCCTGGATCTGCACGGTGCGCACGACGGTGAACTTCGGCGACAGCAGATAGCCGCCGAGCACCGCGATCAGCACGAGCGCCACGACTGCCCACAGCAGCACCTTCAATGCGCGACCCATAGCCACTCCCATGTTTGAAAGCGCCGCAGTGTGGCGATGCGCCGCGACGCGCGCAATCAGATGAAGCTCGCCCCCAACGGCCTGGTGCAAGCCTGGGCCGATCGCGGGCCCTTGCCATCCGTGCGAAGCTTCCGGGCTTGCCCATCTGAAGGAGAAGACCGGCGATGCGCCTGTCCGTGCTGGATCAATCCGTGGCCCTCGTCGGACGCGACGAGGCGGCTTCCATCCGCGAGACGCTCGAGCTGGCGCAGCACTGCGAGGCGCTGGGCTATCACCGCTTCTGGGTCAGCGAGCACCACAACCTGCAAACCATCGTCGGGACCGCCCCGGAAGTGCTGATGGCGGCCATCGCCGCCCGCACCAGCCGCATCCGGGTGGGCAGCGCCGGGGTCATGCTGCCGCACTACGCGGCGCTGAAGGTGGCCGAGCAGTTCCGCGTGCTGGAGGCGCTGGCGCCGGGACGCATCGACCTCGGCGTCGGCCGTGCGCCCGGCGGCGACATGCGCACGGCGCTGGCGCTCAACCCGAACGCGCATCACGCGGCCGACGCCTTCCCGCAGCAGGTGCGCGAGCTGCAAGCCTGGCTCGCGGGACAGGCGCCGCTGGGGATCCGCGCGCATCCTCTGGGCCCGACGGCGCCGACGATCTGGGTCCTCGGGAGCTCCGACTACGGCGCGCAGCTCGCGGCGCACTTCGGCCTGCCCTATGCCTTCGCCTGGTTCTTCACCGACGGGCAGGGGGCCGAGGACGCGATCGAGCAGTACCGGACTTTGTACAAGCCGAGCGCGGCGCATCCGAGGCCGCAGGTCACGATCTGCGTCTGGGCGCTGGCCGCGGACACCGAGGAGGAGGCGAAGCTGCACGCCACGCCGCGCGAGCGCTGGCGCGTGGACCGCGCACAGGGCGTGTTCGGCCCGCTCGTGCCGCCGCAGGAAGCGCAGGCGCGCGCCTATACCGAGGCCGAGCGCGTCATGGTGGATCGCATGCGGCAGAAGGCGATGGTCGGCACCGCCTCGCAGGTCGGCGAGAAGCTGCGGGCGCTGGCCGATTCGCTCGCGCTGGACGAGCTCGTCGTCGTCACCTGGGCGCACGACCCGCAGGTGCGCCGCCGCTCCTACGAATTGCTGGCCGCGGAGTTCGAGCTGGGCAGGGGGATCTGAGATGCAGCTCATCGATTTCCCGCTGCGCGGCGATCACATCACGCTGGATTCCCTGCTCAAGGCCTGCGGCCTGGCCGACAGCGGCGGCGCCGCCAAGGCGATGGTGGCGCAGGGGCGCGTGCAGGTGGACGGGCGCGAGGAGTTGCGCAAGACCTGCAAGCTGCGCGCGGGGCAGGTCGTGAGCGTGCACGGTGCGCGCATCCGCGTATTGCCGGCGTCGGGTTCAGGGTCATCATGAAGGTCCAGACAAAAGGAGACGCACGATGTTCGACACCGCCATTGCCGGCAGCTTGCCCAAGCCCGACTGGCTGGCCGAAACCCACAAGCTCTGGCCGCAATGGAAGCTCGATGGCGAGGCGCTCGGCCAGGCCAAGCTCGACGCCACGCTGTTGTGGATCAAGGCGCAGGAGGACGCGGGCCTGAGCGTGATCGGCGACGGCGAGCAGTCGCGCCAGCACTTCGTGCACGGCTTCCTGGAGAAGGTCGAGGGCATCGACTTCGAGCACAAGGTGAAGATGGGCATCCGCGACAACCGCTACGAGGCGATGGTCCCGCAGGTGGTCGGGCCGCTGCGCCTGAAGGGGCGGGTGCATGCGGCAGAGGCGCAGTTCACGCGCGCGCATACGAAGCGACTGGTGAAGTTCACCCTGCCCGGGCCGATGACCATCGTCGATACCGTGGCCGATCGTCACTACGGCGACCGCCGCACGCTCGCCTTTGCATTCGCCGAGCTGCTTAACCAGGAGGCGCTCGCACTGCAGGCCGACGGCGTGGACATCGTCCAGTTCGACGAGCCTGCCTTCAATGTGTACATGGCCGATGCGGCGGACTGGGGCGTGAAGGCGCTGGAGCGCGCCGTCGAGGGCCTCACGTGCAAGACCGCCGTGCACATCTGCTACGGCTACGGCATCCAGGCCAACATCGATTGGAAGAAGTCGCTCGGCGAGGAATGGCGGCAGTACGAGCAGGTTTTCCCCGCGCTCGCGCGCAGCCGCATCGACCAGGTCAGCCTGGAATGCATCCACTCGCACGTGCCGCCCGAGCTGATGAAGCTGCTCGAGGGCAAGGACGTGATGGTGGGCGTGATCGACGTGGCGAGCGACGCAGTGGAGACGCCCGAGGAAGTGGCCGACACCATCGGCCGCGCGCTTCAGTTCGTGCCGAAGCACCGGCTGATCGCCTGCACCAACTGCGGCCTCGCGCCGATGGATCGCGAGGTGGCCCGCGCAAAGCTGCAGGCCCTGGCCGCGGGGGCGGAACTGGCGCGCACCCGCTACGGCTGACCGGAAAACAAAAACGGCAGCCGAAGCTGCCGTTTTCTTGAGCCTGGCCTGCTGCCTTACAGCGGGCGGATGTTCGCGGCTTGCGGGCCCTTCTGGCCTTGCTTGACTTCGAACTCCACACGCTGGCCTTCGGCGAGCGTCTTGAAGCCGTTGCCCTGGATGTCACGGAAGTGAGCGAAGAGATCCTCGCCGCCGCCGTCGCGGGCGATGAAGCCGTAGCCCTTGCCGTCGTTGAACCACTTCACGGTACCAGTCTGAGTCGTCATGGACGAATTCCTAGAGAGAAAAAGAGAGTTGATGTACGCGCGGCGATATGCCTGACGCGCATGCAGAGACACTCAAGAACGGTCAACCGGGAGCTTCAACGAGACATGCACCGCACAACGGCGCAAGCGGGATGGGACTAGCAGAAAACGGTCTTGCGTATACCTACGAGGCCGGATTCTAACAGCGCACCGGAATTTTCTGGTTCTCAACAATGGCTTGTGCGAGTTTGTCGATGCCTTGCGGCGTGAGGTCGTCGGTCTCCATCCGCGCGGCCTGACCGAACTGTGCGAAGTTGGCGCGCTGGGAGCGGGCGTACAGCGGGTCGTAGTGCTGCTCCATCAGCGCGGCGAAAAGCGCCGCGAGATCACGCGCGTGGGCCAGCTCCTGCCAGCGCGCGAGGGTGGCGTTGTCCACCAGCCCGTGCAGCAGCCCAAGCGTGCGCGCGAGCTCCGCCGGTTCGTCGCCGAGGTAGGCGTAGTCGCGCAGCAGGTACTCCAGGCGGGCGTGCGGCGTGGCGGAGATCTCGATGCACGGCGCCGCGCGCAGCCGGTGAAGCAGCGCATCGGGCACGAACAGGCGCCCGATCTTGCGGCTCTCGGCTTCCACGAACACGGGGCGTGAGAGATCGAAGCCCTCGATCGCCTGGCCTAGCTGTGTCTCGAAACCCTTTTGCGAGGGCTGCGGCGTCCCTGGAACCGTGCCGAGCACCGAGCCCTTGTGCGCGGCCAGCGCCTCCAGGTCGAGCACCTGCTCGCCGGCTTGCGCCAGTGACTGCAGCACGCGTGTCTTCGCGCTGCCGGTGGCGCCGCACAGCACGCGCAGATCGAGCTGCGGGCAACGTTCGCCAAGCACCTCGATCACGTGGCGGCGCCATTGCTTGTATCCGCCCTGCATCTGCTGCGCGTCCCAGCCGACGAGACGCAGCCAGGTGGTGAAGGAGCCGCTGCGCAGGCCACCGCGCCAGCAATACACCATCACGCGCCAGTTGCGCGGCTTGTCGGCGAAGCGCTCCTCGATGTGGCGCGCAATGTTCCTCGCCACCATCGCGCCGCCGACGCGGCGCGCCTCGAAGGGGGATTCCTGCACGTAGAGCGTGCCCACGATGCGGCGCTCCTCGTCGTCGAGCACCGGGCAGTTGATGGCGCCGGGCACGTGGTCGAGCGCGAATTCGGCGGGCGAGCGCGCGTCGACGATGGTGTCGAACTGGTCGCGATCGGCGACCGTGTACACACGCGTATTCATGCTTGGAGCGCGCGGTCGCAGAATGCCGCGCATCGGGTACGGGGAAATCGTTCGGTCATGGCTTCGGATTGTGCTGTGCGGCCTCCCCCGCCACCTTTCACCAGGAGATCGGCATGAGCGACGCACACCCCGAACCCCGCTGGAAGCACGATGGCGTGCGCGTGATCCCGGCCGACCGACTCGACCCGAACACGGCGCAGACGCCCGGCATGGATCGCAAGGCGGCCATCACCTTCGCGCGCGTGGGAGCCCAGAAGCTCTGGGCGGGCACCGTGCACATCCATCCGAACGCCAAGACGGGCGCGCACCATCACGGGCCGCTGGAGAGCGTGATCTTCGTGGTGAAGGGCCGGGCGCGCATGCGCTGGGGCGAGCATCTGGAGTTCACCGCCGAGGCCGGGCCTGGCGACTTCATCTACGTGCCGCCTTATGTGCCGCACCAGGAGATCAACGCCAGTCGCGACGAGGTGCTGGAGTGCGTGCTGGTGCGCAGCGACGGCGAGGCGGTCGCCATCAACCTGGACATCGAGCCGGCCGAGCCACCCGAGACCGTGGCCTGGATCGACCCCATCCACCGCGGCTGAGGCATGTCCGCGCCGCGCGGCCCGCAGCGGCTTCGACTTTTCACCGCGCTGTGGCCCGACGCGGCCACGCTCGGGCGACTCGCCGCCCAGCGCGACGCCTGGGACTGGCCGCGCGGCGCGCGCCCGGTGCCCGCGCCGCTGTTGCACATCACGCTGCATTTCCTCGGCGCGGTGCCGGCCGAGCGTCTGGACGAGATCGACGCCTCGCTGCGGCCGGTGCCGGTCGGCGCCTTCGAGATGCGGCTGGACACCCACGAGCTGTGGCGCGGCGGGCTGGCAGTGCTGCTCGCGAG
>Ga0105248_10001494_pt1 | contig 26021 bp, 28 predicted proteins | sample KBSS34metaG_FD_81524 | JGI IMG/M metagenome (GOLD analysis project Ga0105248, IMG submission 81524) | Switchgrass rhizosphere microbial communities from Kellogg Biological Station, Michigan, USA - KBS S3-4 metaG | ecosystem: Host-associated > Plants > Roots > Rhizosphere > Soil | place... | reverse complement strand
CGGATCGGCGAGCCCTCGTGATACCAGGTGCCATCGCGAGCGATGCGCATGCCTGAATGCCCGCACCGTTCAGGATTCCATTTTTCTACCGGCGGCAGCCGGCGCTCATCGACGAGACGCTTCAGCTCGGTCAGGCTTATTCCCTGAAGCTCGATCGGCGGGCTCTTCTCCGGCATGTCGAACGTCATTGGATTGCTTCGCGGCGTCGCTCAAGGCAGGAGTTCGCCCAATGCTGAAGGGAACCGCAATTGTCACGGGCGCAGGCAAGCGCGTGGGTGCGTTTCTGGCGCAGGCGCTGATGGAGGACGGCTGGGACGTCATTGCCCACGTCCATCAGGAAGGAGACGGCGCGCCCGCTGGAACGACGAGGGTGGTCGCCGACCTTGCAGACACGTCCTGCGGCCGCATAATTTTCGAGGCCGCCGACCGGCTTCCTCCGGTGCGCCTGCTGGTCAACAACGCGGCACGATTTGCCTGGGATAGTTTCGGCGAGTTCAGCGCCGCCGAGTTCGACGCGCACATGGCGGTCAACGTGCGGGCTCCGGCGCTGCTGATCGATGAACTTACGGCACGCCACGTGGATGGCGATGAAGCTCTTGTCGTCAACCTTCTGGACTCGAAGCTTTTCGCTCCGAACCCCGATTACCTAAGCTACACATTGTCGAAGGACGCGCTGGCCGCGCTGACCGAGCTCGCCGCACGAGCGCTTGCACCACGTCGAATCCGGGTCAATGGGATCGCGCCAGCGCTCATGTTGCAGTCGAGTGGTCAAAGTGAGGAGAATTTCGAAGTGATGCACTCCAGCAATCCGCTTAGACGCGGCGTTGTGCCGGCCGACGTGGTTGTGGCTCTGCGCTATTTCGTAGAGGCGAGTGCCGTTACGGGCGAAGTGATCACGATCGACGGCGGTCACCGTTTCATGGGTCTTGCCCGCGACGTGCAGTTCCTGGGCGAGCGATGATCGTGGAAGGGTCGATCTTGTCGGGAATCATTCCTTCTGACCTCAAGGTGCGTTCGGCACGGATCGTCCTCGAATCGCTGGAAGTTTCGACCGACATCGGCTTCCACGATTTTGAAATCGGGTCGCCTCAGCGCTTGCTGGTGACGGCAGAGATCTGGCTCGAAGACATAACCCCGCCGGAGGACGATCAACCGCATCATGCTTGGGATTACGACTTCCTTCGCAACGAGATCAGAGCTCTCGCGGGGGCGCAGCGTTATAACCTTCAGGAAACCCTCGCACACGCAATATTCGATCGGATCGCTGGGCTTCGTGGAGTTCGCGCATTACGGGTCCGGCTCTCCAAGCCGGACGTCTACCCGGACGCTCAAGGCGTGGGCGTTGAAATCGCGTCCTTTTCCGGACTTTGGCCCGACCTCTGACAAGCCGAGGATAGCAACCGTCGTTTACGGCCTTCCGGATGTGGAACAAAATCCGTTGCACGGCCTTTGAGGCGGATATAAGGAGGCCCGCCTGCCGCCTATGTTATCTTGAAACATTGGCGGATTAACCAGTTTTGCGGGCGAGCATCCGAGCGCCCGGTGACCGTGGGTCCGCTCACGGCGTGTCGAGGAGAATTTCGGGTTAATGTCCTACGCCCAAAAGAAAGAGATCAGCGGCAATCGGACCCTGGCGATCATCCTGGTCTGCCTGATCCAATTCGGTCTCGGCTATGCGATCATCACGGGACTTGCGTATAACGTCATCAAGAAAGCCGCGCAGGACCTGAAGACGTTCGACGTCGAGGAGCAGCCGCCGCCACCTGAGGAGCCGCCGCCGCCGCCGAAGGATATGCCGAAGGTTCCGCCGCCGCCGGTTACTCCGCCGCCGCTGGTGCGCGTGACCACCACGCCGCCGCCGATCCAGGTCGTCGAAGCGCCGACTCCGCCGCCGATTCCGCCGGTCGTCGCCGCGCCGCCGCCGCCCGCTCCACCTCCTCCGCCGCACAAGACGGTTTCGGCGCAGAGTGCCAAGGGCGATTTGCGCACCCTGTTCAGTGCCGACGACTATCCGGCCGCTGCACAGGCCGCGGGCGCAGAAGGAACAGCACAGGCGCAGCTCACCATCGGCCCCGACGGGCGCGTGGTCGGCTGCAACCTCATCCGGTCCACGGGCAACAGCTCGCTGGATTCGGCGACCTGCAACATCCTGAAGCGCCGCGCGAAATTCACGCCGGCTCGCGACAGTAACGGCCAACCGACGACAGACACCGTTTCGACTCCGCCAATCGTCTGGCGCCTGGAAGGCTAATCGGTTTCTTAGGTTAACGACCCCGGATTTCAGAAGGAAAGCACAGCAATGCAAGCAGCACCCGCCGCCGCGGCAAGTTCAAACCCCTACGGCCTGGTCCCCGCGCTCCAGCAGGGCGGCATTATCGCGATCTCCGTTTTCGCGATCCTCGTGATCATGTCGCTCGGTACGTTCTACATCCTCTTCACCAAGCTCATGCAGCAGCAGAAGATCGTAAGCCAGGGCCGCAAGGTCCGAGCGAGTTTCTGGAACTCGCCTAACTTGCGCGAGGCATCGACGAAGCTCGAGGCAAAGAGCGCTTATCGCGCGATCGTCGAGGACGCGCTCGTCGCGCAGGATCAGCACGGCAAGCTGACCGACCCGATCGATCAGCACGACTGGATGGCGAACAGCCTGGCGCGCAGCCAGGGTGCGATCGGCGCTCGCCTCGGTGAGGGTCTCGCGTTCCTCGCGACTGTCGGTTCGACCGCGCCGTTCATCGGACTTTTCGGTACCGTCGTCGGCATCTATCGCGCGCTGATCAAGATCGGTGCGTCCGGCCAGGCCTCGATCGACGCCGTCGCCGGTCCTGTCGGTGAGGCGCTGATCATGACCGCGCTCGGTCTCGTCGTCGCGGTTCCGGCCGTGCTTGCCTACAACTGGCTGGTCCGCCGCAACAAGTCGATCATGGAGGACCTCGCGGCATTCACGAACGACCTGCACGGCTATCTGATGTCCGCCGGAGCGGTGAAGCCCAACATGGCTGGAGGCACCTCGCCCGGAGCTCGCACGGCGGCTCCCGCCCGCACGGGTTCTGCGAGTGAGCCGGTGCGGACGCCGACGACCGCCAAGTAACGACGAAAGCTCCGGCGCGGGTCTCCCGGCCGGAGCCTCGCTTGGACGAAGCAGAAGAAAGAACCCAGCCTTATGGCAGGAACCGTAATCCAAGAAGGCGCCGAAGAGGCGATGTCGGACATCAACGTCGTTCCCCTGACGGACGTTATGCTCGTGCTTCTGATCGTCTTCCTGATCACCACGCAGGTGATCAAGCAGGCCGTTCCCGTGAAGCTGCCGGACGTTCGGTACGAGCCGACGATGACCAAACCGGAGAATGTCTCGCTCACCGTTCTAAGCGGCCCGGGTGGGACTTGCGACGTGTACTGGGGCGTGACGAAAGTTACCCAGAAGGAACTCCTGGATCGCTCGGTGAAGAAACTGGAGAACCTGATCAAGGCCGTTGGCGGTGTTCAGAACGTGACAGAAGAGAACATGCCGGAGGCGCACATCCGCGGCGACATCAACACGCAATACAAGTGCATTGGCGCAACGATCATCACCATGCAGCAGGCTGGATTCCAGCGTGTCGGCTTCATCTCTGAGCCGCCGCCGCTGACCGGCTATCGCAGCGAGTAGGAGCCTCTCGCCATGTCAATGCAGACAACCAGCGACAACAATGACGGCGAACCGATGCTGGACGTCAACGTGACGCCGCTCATCGACGTCATGTTGGTTCTTCTCATCATGTTCATCATCACCATTCCCATTCAGACCCACGCGGTAAAGCTTGATCTGCCTCAGCAGCAGACGAACCAGCCGCCGCCGCCGGTGGACCCGGTGAAGAACGTGCTGTCGATCAATGCCAGCGATCAGGTCCTTTGGAATGGGCAGCCGGTGACGCTCACGCAGCTGCGTTCGTATCTCGACACGACCCAGCAGATGAACCCGATCCCTGAGCTTCACCTGCAACCCGACGCCACGGCGCGCTACGAGGTCGTGGACAAGGTTCTCGCAGTGACGAAGCAGGCTCACGTTCAGAAGATGGGCTTCGTCGGCAACGAATATTATATGAGCATCTTCTAGGGCTTTCCGTCCTTCAAGAGACGAGGGCGGCTTCTTCGGGAGCCGCCCTTTTTTTGTCGTTTCATTCGTCTCTTGCCCAACTAGACCCTTATCTTTAGTTAGTGCCAGGTGCCGCAGCCCCCCATAGCGGTGCGCCCTCGGGCGGCTCGGCGTATTCGAGCCGCCCTTTTTGCTGCGAAAGGATGCTGGCGCCGCAGTGATCGGCATGCCATTGCTCCGGCCATGAGCGACAAGCGCCGCTTTGCCGTTGTCATCCTCGCCGCGGGCCAAGGCACCCGTATGCGTTCCGACACCCACAAGGTCCTGCATCCGATTGCCAGCCGGCCGTTGCTGCTGCATCTCCTCGATCGCGTCGACGCGCTGGGAGCAGAGAAGCGCGTGGTGGTCGTCGGCAAAGGCCGCGAGCAGGTCGAGGCTGCGATCGCCGGTCGCGACGTTTCAGTCGCTGTTCAAGCGGAACAGAAGGGCACCGGCCATGCCGTTCAGCAAGCCGAAGAGGCGCTAAGCGGTTATGATGGTCCCGTGATTGTCCTCTACGGTGACACGCCATTCGTAGAGACTGCGACGCTCCGGCGAATGCTTGATCGTCTGGATGGAGACGGCGGGCCCGGTGTCGTTGTGCTGGCGTCGTCTCCCGCAGATCCGTTGAAGTACGGTCGGATCATTCTTGGAAGTGGCGACCGGATCGCCAAGATGGTCGAGTACAAAGACGCTAGCGAAGAAGAACGCGCGGTTCGTCTTTGCAACTCGGGAATGATGGCTGTCCGAGCCAAGGATCTCTTTCGCTGGCTGGCTCGGGTCGGGAACGACAATGCGGCGGGCGAATATTACCTTCCCGACATCGTCAACATCGCCTCGAGCGAGGGCCGCGAGGCCGTGGTGATCGAAGGGGATCCCTACGAAACCGCCGGCGTTAACAGCCGCGCGGAGCTCGCACACCTTGAGCTCGAATGGCAGCGCCGACGACGCGAGCAGGTGCTCGACGAGGGTGCCACGCTGATCGATCCTGAGAGCGTCTGGTTCGCGTACGATACCAAGCTCGGCCGGGACGTCACCGTCGAGCCGCACGTGGTATTCGGTCCGGGTGTTCTCGTTGCCGATGGCGCTACGATCCACGCCTTCAGCCATATCGAAGGAGCAACGATCGGCGCCAAGGCGAGCATCGGCCCATTTGCGCGCATCCGGCCGGGAACGCGTCTTGCGGAGAAAACCAAGGTCGGCAACTTCGTTGAGCTGAAGAAGGCGGAGATCGGGGAAGGGGCCAAGGTCAATCACCTCTCCTATGTCGGCGACGCGTCAGTAGGCGCGCGCGCGAACATCGGTGCCGGCACGATCACCTGCAATTATGACGGGTTCGGCAAGTACAAGACCGTGATCGGTGAAGGTGCGTTTATCGGTTCGAACACAGCGCTGGTAGCGCCGGTAATTGTCGGCGATGGCGCTATCGTCGGCGCGGGCTCAGTAATCACGCACAATGTCGAGGCGGATAGTCTCGCGGTCGAACGCAACGAGCAGAAGGGAATCTCGGGCTGGGCACGCCGGTTCCGTGAGCGGATGACAAGAAAGGCTGCGGAGTAGCTTATGTGCGGGATCGTCGGGATCGTCGGCAAGGCCGACGTCGCGCAACGGCTGTTCGACGGCTTAAAGCGGCTCGAATATCGCGGCTACGATTCCGCCGGTATCTGCACGATCGACGCTGGCAAGCTCGAACGTCGAAGGGCCGAGGGCAAGCTTGACAATCTCGCGCGGGAGCTTGCTCAAAATCCGCTCCATGGCACCACAGGCATCGCCCACACACGGTGGGCAACCCATGGCGCGCCCACTGTCGGCAACGCCCATCCCCATATCGTCGGGCCCGTTGCGCTGGTCCACAACGGCATCATCGAGAACTTCAAGCCGCTTCGTGATGAGCTGATCGCCGAGGGGCGGAAATTCGAAAGCGAGACCGATACGGAAGTCGTCGGACACCTCCTCGCTCGGGAAGTCGAGCGCGGGGCTTCGCCGCAAAAGGCGGTTGCGGCCGTTCTTCCACGCCTCACCGGCGCCTTCGCAATCGCTATTCTGTTCCGTGACCACCCCGACATCATCATCGGCGCGCGCCAGGGTGCGCCGCTGACGGTCGGCTATGGTGAGGGCGAGAATTACCTTGGTTCGGATGCACTGGCCGTTGCACCGTGGACCCAGCGCATTGCCTACCTCGATGAAGGTGACTGGGCGATCGTTCGCCGCGAGGGCATCCAGATCTTCGATCGGGAAAACTCCCCGGTCGAGCGTGAGGTCGTCGAATCCGGCGCTAGTTCCGCCCCTGTCGAGAAGGGCAATTACCGCCATTACATGCAGAAGGAGATTTTCGAGCAGCCGATCGTGGTTGCTCAGACTCTCCAGACCTACGTCCGTCCGTTCGAGGGCGAGGTGGCACTGCCGGTCGCCGAGGCCGATCTCGAGAAGGTGAACCGCCTTACGATCGTCGCATGCGGCACGAGCTACTACGCAGGCCTGGTTGCCAAATATTGGGTCGAGCAGTTTGCGCGGGTGCCGGTCGACATCGATGTCGCCAGCGAGTTTCGCTACCGCAACCCGGTGCTTGAGCCCGGTGGGCTTGCGCTTTTCATCAGCCAATCCGGCGAGACTGCCGATACGCTCGCGGCGCTCCGTCACGCGCGTTCGCAGCAGCAGCGAATTGCCGTTGTCGTGAACGTTCCAACAAGCTCCATGGCCCGTGAGGCGGATCTGCTGCTGCCGACGCACGCGGGACCGGAAATCGGTGTCGCTTCCACGAAGGCGTTCACCTGCCAGCTTGCGGTCCTTGCAGCTCTCGCCGCGAATCTCGCACGCGCAAAGCGTCGCCTGAGCCGTGAAGAGGAGCAGGAGATCGTCGCCCATCTGCAGGAAGCGCCGGCCGCGCTGAACGCTGCTCTGAATCACGATGATGATATCGCGGCCATGGCACACCTCATCGCGCCGGCGCGCGACGTCCTCTATCTTGGACGGGGTCCCGACTTTCCAATGGCGCTCGAAGGCGCGTTGAAGCTCAAGGAAATCAGCTACATCCACGCGGAAGGTTATGCGGCGGGCGAGATGAAGCACGGGCCAATCGCGCTGATCGACGAAGCGGTCCCCGTGATCGTGCTCGCCCCTTCAGGCCCGCTGTTCGAAAAGACCGTAAGCAACATGCAGGAAGTCCGCGCTCGTGGCGGCAAGATCGTACTGATCAGCGATGCGAGGGGCATCGCGGAGGCGGGCGAGGGGTGCATGGCTACGATCGAGATGCCGCAGGTGCACCCGCTGATCGCGCCCTTGGTCTATGCTGTCCCCGTGCAGCTGCTCGCCTATCATACAGCGGTACTCAAGGGCACGGACGTCGATCAGCCGCGCAATCTCGCAAAGAGCGTGACCGTCGAATAATAACGTCGCTCCGGATCTTCCGTCGACCGCTAGGCGGCGGCCCTGCGCGCTTCGAGGTTGCGCACATGGTGACTGAGGCGATCATAGAGGAAGTCGATCACGGCGCGCACGCGCGGAGTGTGACGAACCCGGTCATGCGTGAAGAGCCACAGCACGCGCTCATGGTCGGCCCGCGGCGGAAGGCAGCGCACGAGGTCCGCGTCGGCATCAGCAACCACGCAGGGCAAGACGGCTATTCCAAAGCCCGAGCGGATGCCGGAAAGCAGTCCTCCTGATGTCGCATGATGCATCGCGACCTGCTGTTCCAGCCCGAGGGTCTTCAGCCAGGCCTGATAATGGATCCAGAGATTGCCGCCGCCACCGCCGATGAAGGCGTGCTTCTTCAACTCGGCAAGCGATCGGGGCACTCCATGCCGCGCCGCATAGTCCCGACTGCAGTAAAGCGCCCAGTCATCGATGCAGAGCTGGCGCCCGACGAGACCCGCCGGCTGGTTCGAGCCATTTGTACTCCGGAGCGAGACGTCGGCTTCTCCGGCTCCCAGGTCGCGGACGGTCTGGCTGGTATCGAGCTCAATTACGACCTCGGGATGCTTGTCGTGAAGCTCGCGAAGGAGCGGAACGAGCAGGGTGATCCCGTAAACCTCTTCGGTCGTGATCTTCACGGTTCCGCTGAGATCGCGTGACTGTGCTGCCGCCGCATCTGCGAAGACGTTCGCTGCAAGTTCCACCTGTTCCGCTCGTGTAAGCAGGTCGGTTCCAAGAGGCGTCATCACATAGCCCGCCTGGCGCTTATCGAAGAGGGGGAGGCCGAGCGACTGCTCGAGCGCAGCGATGCGCCGGGCGACCGTGGTCTGGCTGACCCTGAGCGCACGTCCGGCGGCGAGGGTGCTGCCCTCGCGCGCGACGGCGAGGAAATAGCGCAGGTCGTTCCAGTCGAGCATGAATGCAGTCTACCCCTGGTGGAAGCAGCATGGTGTTCTGCAGATCTGCAGAATCATAGCACGAACTCGTTGCTCACGTAAGTTGCGATCTGAGACTAAATAGACGGTCGCGCCGGGATACCGGCCCCAAGCCAAAGGGGAAGCGACATGTTCAAGACCTTCAGAATCGCGCTCACCGCGTTCCTCGTCACGGCAGGCCTCATCAAGGGTGCGCCGACGATGGCCGAGCCAATCCAGCCGCAGAATATCAGCATCGTTCATACGAGCGACCTCGATCTATCAAGCCGGGCAGGCCGCGCTGCTCTCGACCGCCGGTTGGTGATTGCCGCATTTGAGGTTTGCGGCACAGCTTCCGACATTGATCTTCGTGGCAAGAATGCCGTTCGCGCTTGCCGCGCCGAGATTCTGGCCAAGGCGCGCGCCGATGGCCAGCAGCTCGCCGGCCGCGGCGCGCCGGTCATCGTCGCCGTCCGCTAGACGAGACGTTCATCGAAGGCCGTGATCGCTCCCGACGCGGCCTTCTTGTCGTCCCGATTGCCGGTCCCTACGAGGCAGGAATGCGGGTGCAGGGTGGATGCCATTGCGGAACGGTGCGTTATGAGGCCGAGGTGCCCGAGCCACCAGTCGAAGCGCTCGAGTGCAACTGCTCGGTGTGCCGGATGACCGGCTTTCTTCACATCATCGTGGCGCACGACCGTTTCAAGCTCCTCGCGGGCGGGGACGCGCTCGGCAGTTACCGCTTCGGTTCGGGCAAGGCGGAGCACCTGTTCTGCCGGCATTGCGGCGTGAAGAGCTTCTATCAGCCGCGGTCCCACCCGGACGCCTGGAGCGTGAACGCAAATTGCCTCGATGCCCCCGTCGAATTGAAAGTCGAGCAGTTCGATGGAGCCAATTGGGAGCAAGCCAAGGCGAACCTCGACGCGCAGCATTAGCGCGGTTACGGCGAGGCGGATGCACCGTCCCCTCCGTCTCACCGTCGATCGAGCTGCAATCCAGTCGAATTGGCGCTGGCTGGCGCAGCGTGCAGGCGTTGCGACCGGCGCTGCAGTGAAGGCTGACGGCTACGGCCTCGGAGCCCGTGAAGCCACCGAAGCGCTGATCGAGGCGGGCTGCCGCGAATTCTTCGTATCGACGTGGGCGGAGGCAGAGGCACTTGGCAAGCTGCCCGAGAACGCCAGCCTGGTCGTTCTCCATGGCATCGGTCGTGACGACGTGGCGGCCGCGGCGCAGATCAAGGCCCGTCCTTGTCTCAACACCGTGGACCAGGTGATGCGCTGGAATGAGATCGCTTCCGGCCGCGCGTGCGACGTGATGATCGATACCGGCATGAACCGCCTCGGCCTGCGGCCGACCGAAATTGCGGCATTGGATGGGCTCGCAATCGATACGCTGCACAGTCACCTCGCCTGTGCCGATGAAGACAGCGCGATGAATGCGATGCAGCTCGAGCGCTTTCGCGCCGTGACCGCGGCCGTCCCCGCAAGGCGTTACAGCATTGCCAACAGTGCCGGGATCTGCCTCGGTCCCGACTATAGCTTCGACCTCGTACGGCCTGGCCTGTCCTTGTACGGCGGCGTTCCTCGCGTCGAGGCCGTCGGCAACATCCGTCAGGTCGCGCGGGCGGAGGCCCAGATCGTCCAGCGCCGCATCATCCCGAAAACCGAGAGCTGCGGCTACGGCGCGACCTTTGTCGCCGAGCAGGACACCGAGGCTGCGATCCTCAACATCGGTTATGCCGACGGTTACCTGCGTGGCTTTTCGTCGCGCGGTTCCGCATTCGCGGGCGAATATGCCCTGCCAGTGCTGGGCCGCGTGTCGATGGACCTCATTGCCGTGTGCGTCGACGCAGCGCCCGGTCTCAAGGAAGGCGACTGGGTCGAGATCGACTACGACCTGCCTACTGCCTCGAAGCAGTCCGGGCTTTCGCAGTACGAGCTGCTGACGGCCTTGGGCGACCGGTTCGAGCGGCGCTGGATTTAACGCGCTCCCCGGGCGGCACCGTCTTCGGTTTGTAGCGGCAAAGATCGATCACAGGGCAGCGCCAGCATTCAGGCAGGCGCGCCTTGCAAGTGTAGCGGCCGTGCAGGATCAGCCAGTGGTGTGCGTCGCGGCGAAACGGCTGCGGGACGATCCTCTCCAATTTGGCTTCGACATCGTCGACCGTCCTGCCTGGAGCAAGGCCCGTTCGATTACAGACCCGGAATACGTGTGTGTCGACGGCGAAGGTTTCCTCGCCAAACGCCGTGTTGAGAACAACATTGGCCGTCTTGCGTCCGACGCCCGGCAGCGCTTGCAACTGCTCGCGAGTGCGAGGCACCTTTGCGCCATGTTGGTCGATCAGCGCCTGGCTGAGGAGAATGACGTTCTTTGCCTTGGTGTTGAACAGGCCGATGGACTTGATCGCATCTCGCAAAGCGTCTTCACCGAGAGCAACCATCTGCGCGGGCGTTTTGACGCTGGCGAACAGGGGCCGGGTTGCGATGTTTACACTTGCGTCGGTCGCTTGGGCCGACAGCACAACAGCGACCAGGAGCGTGTACGGGTCCGTATAATCCAGTTCTGTAGTAGGAGACGGGTTCGCCTCGGCCAGACGGCGGAAGAATTCGAAGATCTCGTCGCGCTTCATGCAAGGTCATCCAGAGCGCGTTCCAGGCGGTGCAGTCCTTCAGCGAATTCGGCGACAGGCAGCCCGAATCCGATGCGAAAATGGCCGGGCATCTCGAAACAGCGGCCCGGGACGATTGCCGTGTCGTAGCGTTCGCGTAGATGGTCATCGAGGCGCTGCGTCTCGCCGCCTGTCCAGCGCGGGAAAGCCGTGATGCCGTGCGCGGCGGACATGCAGCTAAGATCTCCGCGTGAGGTCAGTAATTCGTTGAAGAGACCGCGATTGCAGTCGAGCATCGCCGGGGTCTCGCTCATCACATCGTCCAGGTGGTCGAACGCAATGCAGGCGAGACGTTCGGCCTGGTGCGCCTGGTTGACGCCGAACAGGTCGTTCAGCCGCCACATGCGTTCAGCGAGCTCGCTCTCGGCGAGGACCCAGCCGCAGCGAAGGCCGCTGAGGCCATAAACCTTGGTCAGGCTGTTGGTTACGACGAACTCGGGTCCAAGATGAACTGAGCTTGGCCGCGGTGGGGCCGCAGAATCGAGATAGACTTCGTCCACGAGCACGCGCGCTCCCACCTTTGAGGCGAGTGTTCCGATGGCGCGAAGCTCGCTTTCCTCGGCGAGCGAGCTGCTCGGATTGTGAAGATTGGTGATGATGATCAGGCGCGTATTGGGCGTAAGTGCTCGCTCGACTGCGCCGGGATCCAGGCGAAAACCTTCCTCCCCCTTGCGATCAAATCGGTTGATCACGGCGCCGAGGAAGTTCGCAACGCCGAGCAGCGGTTCATAGGTTGGGCTCTCGACGAGCACCTCGTCGCCGGGAGCGACGAGCGCCGCCATTGCGAGGAAATTCGCCATCGAGGTACCGTCCGCAGCCACGACCTGCTCGGTCTCGACACCATAACGGTCGGCGATCCGCTGGAGCAGCGGCGCATATCGAGGGTGGCTCGCGCCATCCATATCCAGGTCGGCGAGCTTGAGCGGCAGCGAATCCAGCCGAAAATGCGGCACTTCACTCGTCGTCAGAGCGTAGCGCACCGGCCGCTTGAATTTGGCCCAGTGCATGTAGTCTGATCGCAAGATCCTGGCGCTCATCGCGCGTTCGCCCTGCGCCAGTAGAGGAAGGCTGGAACCCCTGCGAGAAGGATGCCGTAGCCGATCAGGCTGTTGATCGGGTTGTTCCAGACCGTGGCGATCACCACCAGCGCACAAGCGGCGACAAACAGACCAGTGATGTAGGGATGCCCGGGCGCCGAGAAGCCGGCGTGCTCGCCGACGAAGCGGCTGCGAAAAACGAATAGCGCGGCCCCCGTCAGGCCGAAGAAGATGAAATCGACCGAGACGACGTAGCTCAGGATCTGACCGTACGTTCCGGACAAAGCGATGATCGCGGCTACAACGCCCTGCAGTATGATCGCGACTACTGGAACGCGCGTCCGCTCGCTGACTGTCGCGACGGTGCGGAAGAACAGGCCGTCCTCCGCCATTGCAAAATAAACCCGAGGCGCGGTCAGCATGCTCTGGCTGAGGAAGCCCAATGCCGAAATCGCAATGCCGGCAGCGATGAAGGTCGCGCCCGGCTGCCCAAGGGCGCGTCGCATAACATCGCTCGCGGGCGTCTTAGCAGCGGCAAGACCCTCCGGGCCCAGTACATGCACGCAGATGAACGCCACGCTCGTGTAAAGAAGGACTACCCCGATCACCCCGAGCAACAGCCCATGTGCAAGGTCGCGGCCGGGATTGCGCATTTCGCCGGCGACGAAGCTGGATGTCTGCCATCCGCCGTAGGAAAACATGACAGGAGTGAGAGCGGCTCCGATAGCGGCGAATGCTGAAATTGGAGCCGTGTCCGGAGCCGGCTGCCGGCTTCCCGGAGCAAACCACAATCCTGCAGCGACTAGAGCTCCAATTGCGCCGATCTTCAAGACCATCAGAGCACTTTGCACATTGCTTCCCGATCGCACCCCCAGGCAGTTGATGGCCGTGAGCAGGGTCAGCACCAAAACGGCGATGGCACCGTCGCCCAGCCCGGTCGCAACCAGCTCGTTGCAGTAGCGCGCGAACGTGATCGCAACGGCCGCCATGCCGCCAGACTGGATAACCAGCAGCAGCGACCAGCCATAGAGAAACGCGGGAAGAGGTCCGTAGGCATCGCGTAGATAAGCATATTGGCCGCCGACCGCGGGCCGTCGTGCGGCAAGTTCGGCATAGACGAGGGCTCCTGCAAGCGCGACTATGCCGCCGATCACCCATACGCCGACGATCAGGAGCGGGGTCGTGACGTAGCGCGCCACTTCGGCCGGATTGACGAAAATCCCCGACCCGATGATGCCGCCCATGACGAGCATCGTCGCATCGAACATTCCGAGCCGTCGCGCGAGCCCGCGCGATCCGATCACCGGCGCGCTGTCGCTCAAGCGGCGAGCGCCCCGATCACATCGCGCATGGAATAGAGACCTGCAGGCTTGCCGACGAGGAAGCGCGCTCCTGCAAGAGCACCGCGAGCGAAGATCATTCGGTTCTCTGCGCGATGCGAAATAATCAGTCGTTCTTCAGGCCCTAGGAAAAATACGTCGTGATCGCCTGCTACCGTGCCCCCACGTAGCGAGGCGAAGCCGATCGAGCCACGCGCACGATTAAGGCCGGTTCCGTCGCGGCCGCGCTCGGCCCGGAGCTCCGTCGACCTGCCTCGGGAGGCCGCTTCGCCGAGAAGAAGCGCAGTTCCGGACGGCGCGTCGGCCTTCATCCGATGGTGCGTCTCGGCAATCTCGATATCCCAGTCGGGTCCGAGCACCCGTGCGGCCCGTTCAACCAGCTCGGCGGCCAGCGCAACGCCAAGGGAAGTGTTGGCGGCCCGGAGCACGCCGATGTCCCTCGAAGCTGCGGCAATGCGCTGATCCGCAAGCTCGTCGAGACCTGTGGTGCCGACCAAGATTGGAATGCCCGCAGAGACAGCGCGGTCGAGGCTTGCCTGGAGCGCGCCCGGTGCGGAAAAATCGACCAGCACGTCACCGTGGTCCTGGTCGATGGCGAAATCCGGATCTTCTGCCGCAGCGGCGGCGATCGCCTTTCCCATCCGCCCGTCAGGCGCGAAAAGGCTGATCCGGATGGGCTGGTCGGCAGTGCGCATGCTGCCGTTTCATGGCGAAAGGCGGAGCGCCGCGCAATGCGGCGCCCCGCATCTTGTTACTTCGACCAGACCATTTCCTGGAGCAGTACATCGGAGCCGAGATGTCGGTAGGTGGCACGCTGCCCACTCGCGGCCATGCCCTGGCGGGTTGTCTGCTGCAGGAAGGCGTTTGCGTCCTTCTCGCGCTGAACGTCCTCGGCGGGGGTTGTCACATGGTCGAAGATCGTGACGAGATAGAGATCGGGCTCACCCGCGCGCTTATTGACGTTGGAGAGGATGTGATAGCCCTTGATCCAGCCCTTGGACTTCTGGAACTCCATGTTCTTCCGGTATTGTTGAGCCAGGAAGTCAGCATAGTCGCCGAAATGACCGTCATCGATCGTGACAGCGCCGACGTCCCAGAAATCTCCGGATCTGAGTGGCAATTCCTGCGCCCCAGCCGGCACGGTCCCAAGGATCGCCGCTGCGCCAAGCGCGCCGAGCATCATCTTATGCATCTTGCATTCCCCGTTTGCGAAAAGCCCCCGCTTTCGCTTCATGGGAACGGCGTCGCCGAAACCGGCGGAACGCCAGCAACCGCGGCGTCGTTCCGGGCAGTCGTAGAGCACGGAATCATGGTTAACGCAAATTAAACGCCGAGCTTTTGCTGAAGGGCGAGCGCGCTGGCGGGCGCGCGGACCTTGGCGCCGTTGATCATGAAAATATAAGCGTCACGCCGCTTCCGCCACTCGCGAGCGAGATCCGCGAAAACTTCGAGCGCCTGGTCGTCATAGCCCGTCGGCACTTCCTCGCGCATGCGCTGCAACCGGGCGTAGCGGAAACTCGCCGTGTCGGCGTCGAGGCACGGGAATTCCTCGTCATCGCCATAGACGACGGCGACATCATGCTCGCGGCAGAGGTCGTAGAACTTTTGGTCGCGGAAGCTTTCGTTCCGCGGTTCGAGCGCATGCCGCAGAGACTGGCCGTCGACCTCGCGAGGCAAGAGCTTCAGGAAGCCGGCGATGTCCTCGCGGTCGAACTTGCGGCGCTTGTCGAACATCCAGAGGATTGGGCCCAATTTTGAGCCGAGAACCGAAAAACCTTGCGCGACGAAATTACCGATGCCCTCGCCCGCTTCAGCAAGCTTTGATCTCGTCACGCAGAACCTGGAGCCCTTGATTGCAAACTGAAAGCCTTCGGGCACGGTTTTCGCCCATGCGGCCCAGCTTTTCGGGCTTTGCCGTCCATAGAAGGTCGCATTGATCTCGATCGCACCCAAATGCTGAGAGGCATATTCGAGTTCTTTCGCCTGCGGCAGCTTGTCGGGGTAAAAAACGCCTCGCCACGGCGGGTAGGTCCAGCCGCCGATGCCGATGCGGACGAGTCCGTCGGTCACGCCCTCCTCAACGCCTCTTTCCTTACTTCGCTGCCGCTGCGGGCGCGGGCCCAGGCGTGACGAAGTCCTCGACAGCCTTCCAGACGCCGTCCGGCTGCCTTTTATAGACCGTGAGGTACGAACCCTCGCTACTCATCGGCTTGCTCGTCGCCTTGTCCGTCATCGTCATGGAATAGTGGCCCCGGCTATAGGCATAGTCGCCGGATTGAGCGACCTGCATCCGGTCAGCAGCGAATGTCAGTTTCAGGTTCGGGTCGCTGACGAGGTTCTGAAGGACCTTTTTTCGGTCAGCGTCGGTGGTCGCGAGGGGGTCGCCCGGCCCGCCAAGGGCAGCGTCGTCGGAATAATGGCCAGCGAGCGCGTTGACGTCCTTTGCTGCATAGTCCTTCTGCCATTGTGCCTCCTGCGCTCGGATCGATGCCTCGATCTTTGCCGGATCGGCAGGCGCCTGGGCGCTCTTGGTGCACCCGCTTGCACTCAGCGCGGCAACCGCCGCACCAACCAGGAGAATTACCTTTTGCATGCCAGACCTCCTTCGACGGTCGCTGGGTCGGTCCGCTGCTGTAACAATCACCAAGCGGCGAGTCGCACAAGCTTCTTCCTCGATCGCACTTCGATGACTAGGCGAGTTGGATGGACTTTAGCAGCGTTCGCAACATCGTGATCCTCACCGGCGCGGGGGTCTCTGCAGAGAGCGGTCTGGCAACGTTCCGCGGGCCGGACGGACTGTGGGAAGGACATCGCGTCGAGGATGTTTGCACGCCCGACGCCTACCGGCGCGATCCGGCGCTCGTGCATTCCTTCTACGACGAAAGACGGGCGAAGCTTGGAACAGTGGAGCCCAATGCTGCCCACCACGCGCTGGCATATCTCGACGGGAATTGGTCGGGAGAATTGTTGCTGGTCACTCAGAATGTGGACGATCTTCACGACCGGGCAGGCTCGAAGCGGCTGCTGCACATGCATGGCGAATTGACGAGCGGCTGGTGCCTGGCATGCGATAAGCGCTTTTCCTGGGAGGGGCCGATGGGGAAAGACGCATCATGCCCGGCATGCGGCGTTGGAGGTTACGTTCGTCCCTCCATCGTGTGGTTCGGCGAGATGCCATACGAAATGGAACGCATCGACGAGGCGTTGCAGCGCTGCGATCTGTTCGTATCGATCGGAACTTCCGGTGCGGTCTATCCAGCAGCAGGGTTCGTTCAGACCGCGCGTTACTGCGGCGCAACGACGCTCGAGATCAACCTGGAGCCAAGCCTTGGCAGCTACATGTTCGACGAGTGCCGGACCGGCAGAGCAAGCGAGCTCGTGCCTGCCTGGGTCAGCGAAATGCTCGCCTAGTCAGCCCATTCTAGTCCGATTTCCTTATAGAGGCCGCGATCCTCATCCCACCGCGGATTGACCTTCACGTGCAGGAACAGGTGAACGGACCGTCCGAGGTGTTCTGCAATTTCCGCTCTCGCGGCGGCGCCGATCGCTTTCAGTCTCCGCCCGCCTTTACCGATGACAATTGCCTTCTGGCTGTCGCGCTCGACGAGGATCTGCTGCCGGATCGCGGTCGAGCCATCCGGCCGGTCTTCCCACGTCTCGGTCTCGATGGCGGTCGCATAGGGAAGCTCCTGATGGAGCTGGTTGACGACCTGCTCGCGCGTAAGCTCGGCGGCGATCATACGATCGGTCGCATCGGAGACCTCGTCGTCCGGATAGAGCCAGGGACCCTCGGGCATCGCGTCAGCGAGCGCCTGCTTCAAATCAGGGACACCGTCGCCCTCGGCGGCACTGATCATGAAGACCTTGTCCGGGCTTAGCCGTTCCGTCAGCCCGGCTGACATCTTCAGCAATGCGTCTTTCCTGATGAGGTCGATCTTGTTGAGGGCCAGAAGCAGCGGATGCTTGCGCTCGCCGAGGGAGGCGATGATACGCTCGACTTCGCCGGTAACTCCCGCAGCGGCGTCAATCACCAGAAGAATGAGGTCGGCATCCTGTGCGCCGGTCCAGGCTGCGGCCACCATTGCTCGGTCGAGCCGCCGCCGGGGCTCGAAAATCCCCGGCGTGTCGACAAGCAGGATCTGCGCTTCCCGGTCAATCGCGATCCCCATCAGCCGGGATCTTGTCGTTTGCGCCTTGGGGCTAACGATTGCGACCTTCTGCCCGACGAGAGCATTAACGAGCGTCGACTTGCCGGCGTTTGGCGCGCCGATGATGGCGACGAACCCCGCCTTTTGTGCTGATTCTGTCATTTCACTTGTGATAATAGCGCCGCGGCGGCGGCGGTTTCAGCTTCTTGCTTGCTCGTCCCTTCGGCGGTGGCTTCACCGAGCTTGGCAACTGACACCCTTACGGTGAATTTGGGCGAGTGATGCGCTCCCGTCCGCGCTATCACCTCATAGACGGGTGGTTTGACGCATTTGGCGGCGGCGAGCTCCTGGAGTGCCGACTTGGGATGCTGGGGGGCGCGGCGCTGGTTCGAAAGGTCGGGTTCCCACAGCTCGAGGATGAATCGTTCGGCTGCCTCAATTCCACCGTCAAGGAACAATGCCCCGATCAGTGCCTCGACCACATCGCCAACCACGTTGTCGCTCTGGTTGGCGCGGTCCTCCCTTGCCTGCTTGCCCAGGCGCACGAGGGCGGGGACGCCGATCTCGCGGCCGTTCTCGGCGCAGGTGGCGCGGTCGACGAGGCCATTGAACCGCTTCGAAAGATTGCCCTCGGGCTCCTTGGGATAGCGCTGATACAATGCGTTCGCGATCACCATTCCGAGCACCCGGTCGCCGAGAAACTCGAGCCGCTCGTAACTTTCGCCGCTTACGCTCGAATGAGTGAGCGCGAGGTTGAACAAGTCGACCTCCCTGGGCTCGTGACCCAGTTTGTCGCGGACGAAGGCAGCGACGTCGGCACTCATCCGGCCGCACCTGAATAGCCATTCCCGATGCGGCCCGCCCGAAGGGCGCTGAACCACGTCCACGGCTTCAGCCACGAGGCGGATCCGTCGGTCGACCAGAAAGTGAAGGACGCGCGTCCGATGAGATTTTCTGCAGGAACCATGCCGATGCCGCCTTCGAACTCCGAATAGCGGCTGTCGAGACTGTCGTCGCGATTGTCTCCCATCAGGAACACGTGGCCGGCAGGAACGGTGACTTGGGAAATGTCATCTGCGGCACCGTGGTTTACCTGGTCGAGAACCGTGTAGGAGGGGCCACCGGGCAGCGTCTCAAGATACGCCTCATAGAGACAGAAGGCCTCGCGATCCCTGCGGATGACGGTTGGACTAGCCGGCGGGACTACTCGGCATGGACTGTTTGCCGTCACTGCAACGTTCGCCTGCGGCAAGGGCTGGCGCGGCACCAGGTGTCCGTTGAGGATTAATCGCCCGTCGCGCACTGCAACCGTATCGCCAGGCAGACCGATTACACGCTTGATAAGGTCCGAATCTTCGCTGGGATGACGGAATACAACGACATCGCCGCGTTTCGGCGTTGCGTTAAATACGCGACCTTCGAACGACGGAACGCCTAGCGGAAAGCTGTACCGGGAGAAGCCGTAGGGCCATTTCGAAACTACCAGGTAGTCGCCGATGTACAGCGTCGGCAGCATTGACCCCGACGGGATGTTGAAGGGCGCATAAACGAACGACCGAAATGCCCAGGCGATTACCGCGACGGTCAGGACGAACCGCAGGAGCGAGCCGGCGGTCTCTTTCCCTTTCGTGGTCTTTGAACCCGCGGTCGAACGACTGCGGCGTGCGGATCGCGGCGGCATTACCTGCTTGTTTCCGGCACAGGGGCCGAGGTCAAGCCGGGGTAGCAAATCGCGGCTTCGGCATTATGTGCGGCGTCAATGGATCAACCGTCCCTCAAGCGGCTCGACGAGCTGTTTTCCGCCGAGCCGGACCGGCTCAGCCGGCTGAGCTTTGAAGTCGCGGGAATCTACTTCGACTGGTCAAAGACGCATCTCGACGACCGAGCGATCGCCGATTTCATCAGCCGCTCCGAGTCAATGGGCTTTGCGCAGTCGCGCGATGCGCTCTTCGCGGGCGCCATCGTCAATCCCAGCGAAGGGCGGCCCGCGACCCACGTCGCCGAGCGCGGGAGCGGAGCACCTGAGGACGTGGACCTCGCCACGGCGCGGCGGCACCGCATGCGCGCACTCGTTGATGCTGTAGAAGCGGGGGCTTTCGGCGACATCACCGGCATCCTTCACATCGGGATCGGCGGATCGGTCCTGGGTCCAGCCCTGCTCGTCGACGCGCTGGGTCGCCGCTCACCGGCATTCAACGTCCGTTTTCTCTCGAATATCGATGGCGCGGCATTCGACGATGCGGTGAGGCCGCTCGACCCGGCAACAACGCTTGTGGTGGTCGCTTCAAAGACGTTCACGACGCTCGAAACATTGAGCAATCTCGAGGCTGCGCGCGACTGGCTGAGGAATGCAGGCGTCGAGGACCCGGATGGCCGAGTGATCGCCATAACCGCGAAGCCCGAAGCAGCTGTACACCAAGGCATCGACGAGACTCGCATTCTCCAGTTCGGCGAGGGTGTAGGAGGCCGCTACTCCCTGTGGAGCTCGGTTGGGTTCACGGCGGCTCTGGCGCTCGGCTGGGATGCATTCGAGGCGTTGCTCGAAGGTGCAGCGGAGATGGATCGTCATTTCCGCTTTGCGGAGCCTGCAGCGAACGTGCCGCTGGTCGCCGCTTTCGCCGACCGGCTCTACGTCGAGGAGCTTGGCTGCCAGACGCGGGGCGTCTTCGCCTACGACGAGCGGCTGCAGTTGCTTCCCTTCTATCTTCAGCAGCTCGAGATGGAGTCGAACGGCAAGTCTGTGAGAAAGGACGGCGAACCGATCGACCATCCGACGGCCCCCGTCACATGGGGCGGGACAGGCACGGACGCCCAGCATGCCGTTTTCCAGCTGCTGCACCAGGGCACAGTCTTTGCACCCGTCGAGTTTCTGGTCGTGCGTGAAGCCAATGATGACCAGGACCCTGAGCATCATCGGCTGCTGCTGTTGAACGCCTTTGCCCAAGGCGCGGCGTTGATGGCGGGGCACAAGAGCGAGGATCCGCAGCGATCCTATCCCGGCAACCGGCCGAGCGTGACGGTGCTGCTCGACAGTCTCGACGCGAGGTCCCTCGGCGCACTCATAGCTTTTTATGAGCAACGAACCTTTGCGAACGCGGTCATGCTCGGCATCAATCCGTTCGATCAGTTCGGGGTTGAGCTCGGTAAGCAAATTGCGCGGCAGCTTTCCGACGCAGACGATCGAGAGAGTCTCGATGCGTCGACGCGCGCCCTGATAGCAAGGACTGGACTTTGATCCGCACCTTGACCGGTGCCGCCTTGCTCATCGTCAGCGCTTGGGCGGGGTCGGAACCGCTGAAGGTCTACAATGGCCGCCTGTTCATCCCCGCCACCGTGAATGGCGTTCCTACCGATGCTCTCCTCGATAGCGGCGCAGAAGCAACGATCATCGATCCCAAGCTCGCCGCGAAAGCCAAGTTTCCGGTGGGAACGCCGCAGGTTATGAAAGGGTCGGGCGGCACGGCTCAAGCGCGCATTGTCGAGGGCGCCACAATTCGAGCACTCGGAGCCGAGCTTCACCCGGAGGTCGTGGTCGTTCTCGACCTCGCCGACCTATCGACGCGGCTGATCCGGCGGCCAACCCAGGCGATCGTCGGGCGCGAGCTGTTCGACGCTGCTCGTCTGCAGATCGACATTCGCGGCGGTAAGATCGCGGTCGTCAGCAAGGACGCTACGCCTCGGGGAATTCGGCTTCCCTTGACTGCACATGCCGGCATTGGGTCCATTCCGGTCAAGGCTGACGGTATGGAGGCACAGGCTGAGTTCGACCTGGGCAACGGCAGCGGCGTGATGATCTCGCGTGAGCTCGCGAAAAAGCTGAACCTGAAGGTCATCGGCAAGCGCGCCGGTGGTGGCATCGGCGGGGCAATTGAGCGAGATTATGTACGCCTTGGCACGCTCGAAGTCGCCGGCCGGAAATTTCGCAATATTACCGCCAACATCGACGACCAGCCCAGTCACAACGACATGAACGTCGGAACCTCCATCCTGAGAAGCTTCCTGATCACGACGGATTTCAAGGAGCGCGCTGTCTGGCTGCAGGAGGGGGCAGCAGCGAAGTGAGCCGCGGCTCATCGAATTCACGACGACAAGTGACTGGAGCGGGAAGCGCCAGTTCGCCAAATGCCGCCCTTGGAGAGAATGAATGTCTGACTTCGACCTTTTCGTGATCGGCGCCGGCTCCGGCGGTGTGCGCGCATCGCGCGTCGCGGCGGCGTGCGGTGCTCGTGTGGCGATCGCCGAGGAACACAAGGTGGGTGGAACCTGCGTGATCCGCGGCTGCGTTCCAAAAAAGCTTCTCGTCTATGGCGCGCACTTTGCGGAAGATCTCGACGATGCGGCGATGTTCGGATGGGACGTGCCGGAGAAGCGTTTCGACTGGCAGGTACTTCGAGATAACGTCCTTGCGGAGGTCACTCGGCTCGAGGGCGCCTATACCGATACGCTTACCAACCATAACGTCACGATCTTCAAGGAGCGTGCGGTCCTTACCGGCCCGAATTCGGTGCAGCTGGCGAACGGCAAGGAGGTCACTGCGGACAAGATCCTGATCGCGACCGGCGCGACCCCGGTCATGCCGAATATCGACGGCATCGAGCATGCGATCAGTTCGAATGAAGTTTTCCACCTTGACCGGCTGCCGAAACGCATCGTCATCGCTGGAGGCGGCTATATCGCAAACGAATTTGCAGGGATTTTCCACCAATTCGGAAGCCACGTGACGCTGGTCAACCGCAGCGACGTGATCCTGCGGCAATACGACCAGCAGATCGTCGACCGGCTAATGCAGATCTCGATCCGCAAGGGCATCGATTTCAAGTTTCACGCGACGATTGAGAAGATCGAGCGCCTCGAGAGCGGCAGCCTTCGTGTCCAGATGAGTGGCTGCGACGATATCGAGGCCAACGAGGTGCTGTTCGCCGTCGGTCGGTCCCCGAACACCAACGGGTTGGGACTCGATGTGGCCGGCGTCGAAATGGGTGAGAAAGGCGAAATCAAGGTCGACGAGGATAACCGTACGAGCGCGCCGTCGGTCTTCGCTGTCGGCGACGTGACCGATCGGATTCAGCTCACCCCCGTTGCTATTCGTGAGGGCCAAGCGTTCGCCGACACCTTTTTCGGTAATAAGCCGCACCGGATCGACTATGGTTGCGTGCCTTCGGCTGTGTTCAGCCATCCCCCGCTGGCAAGTGTCGGACTGACGGAGGGTCAGGCGCGTGAGAAGCTGGGGCAGGTCAAAACCTACACGTCCGACTTCCGGCCGATGAAAAACGTGCTTGCCGGGCGCAATGAGCGATCGCTTTACAAGCTCGTTGTTGACGGCGCCACCGAACAGATCGTCGGCATCCACATGATCGGCCCCGACGCACCGGAAATTCTCCAGGCGGCTGCAATCGCGATCAAAGGAAAGCTCAAGAAGGCCGATTTCGACGCCACGGTTGCGCTTCATCCGACCATGGCCGAAGAGCTCGTCCTGATGCGCTAATTCTCGAAGTTCGCGGGGGACATTTGCACGACGCGGTTATCATCGGTGCGGGTCACAACGGCCTGACCTGCGCCTATTACCTCGCCAGGAAGGGCCTCAAGGTCGCCGTTCTGGAAGCAGCCAATACGGTAGGAGGTGCTGCCGTCACCGACGAATTCCTGCCTGGATTCCGTAACTCCGCCGCGAGCTACACGGTAAGCCTCCTGCAGCCCAAGGTCATCCGGGATATGGAGCTCGAGCGGCATGGCCTCAAAGTCGTGTTACGCAAGACCGACAATTTCCTTCCCGGCAACGGCGATTACCTGCTCGCCGGGAGAGGCGGCCTGACGCGCAAAGAGATCGGCCGCCACCACAAGGAGGACGCCGCCGCCTACGATCGTTACCATGATGACCTCGAGGCCGTCGTCAGGCTCCTGAAGAGATGGCTATTGCGCGCGCCACCGAATGTGGGCCGGAAGGTCAGCGCGATCCCGAAGCTGCTGAGCCTCGGGCGCGACATGGCCGGGCTTTCACTGGCCGAGACGCGGATCGTTCACGATTTCGCTGTGCGCAGCGCCGCTGACATCCTCGACCGCTATTTCAAGGGTGACCTGACAAAGGCATTGTTCGGCTTCGACGGGGTCGTCGGCAATTTCGCTTCGCCGCAAGCGCCGGGGACCGCCTATGTCCTGCTTCACCACCTTTTCGGGGAAGCCGCGGGAGTCCCGGGTGCGTGGGGCCATGCGATCGGCGGTATGGGATCAATCACCCAAGCCATGGCGCGGGCATGCCGTGAAGCCGGGGTCGACATCATTCTGAACACGCCCGTCGAGGAGATTATCGTCAATCAAGGCCGGGCCGCCGGAGTTGTTGCGGGTGGCAAAGCTTGGCAGGCCGCAACTGTTGTCTCCGGAGTAAATCCAAAGCTGCTGTTCGACCGGCTCGTCCCCCAAGGCGCAGTCGATCGCGACGTTGCTACGCGGATGCATAGCTGGAAGTGCGAAAGCGCGACGTTCCGCATGAACGTCGCTCTAGCGGACCTGCCCAGGTTCACCGTACTCCCGAAGAAGGGCAACCACCTGACGGCCGGGATCATCATGGCGCCAAGCCTCGACTACATGCACAGCGCGTGGCTCGATGCAGAGGTCAACGGCTGGTCCAAGCAGCCGATCATCGAAATGCTGATACCCTCGACGCTGGACTCGACGCTCGCCCCCAAGGGGCAGCATGTGGCGAGCCTCTTCTGTCAGCATTTCCGTTACGATCTCGGGCCCGGGCGAAGCTGGGACAAGGAGCGTGAACGGGCCGCCGACCAGATCATCGCGACCGTGGACGCACACGCGCCCGGTTTCGCGAAATCAATCCTCGGGCGGCAAATTCATTCGCCGCTCGACCTTGAACGCCGGTTCGGGCTCATCGGCGGCGACATCTTTCATGGCAAGATGGGTCTGGACCAGCTGTTCAGCGCGCGCCCGATGATTGGTGCGGCCGATTATCGCATGCCGCTCAAGGGCCTTTATCTTTGCGGCTCGGGTGCGCACCCCGGTGGCGGGGTTACCGGTGCGCCCGGGCACAATGCGGCTCGAGCGATCCTCTCCGATCGACGCTTCTGGAAGACGCGACATTGAAGCCACTGAAGGGTATCAAGGTTCTGGATCTGAGCCGGGTGCTGGCGGGTCCGTGGTGCACGCAATTGCTCGCCGACCTCGGCGCTGACGTCACCAAGATCGAGCGGCCCGGCGCGGGAGACGATACGCGGCACTGGGGCCCGCCCTGGCACGTGCAAGGCGAAGGCCGTGTCGCCGCATACTTCCTGAGCTGCAATCGCGGAAAGAGATCGGCCGCGATCGATTTTGCACAGCCCGAAGGCGCTGAGCTGGTGCGCAGGCTTGCGGCCGAAGCCGACGTTGTCGTCGAAAACTTCAAGGTCGGTGGCCTTAAGAAGTTTGGCCTGGATGCGGCCTCCCTGCGCGCCGCTGATCCGCGCCTCGTCTATGCCTCGATCACCGGCTTTGGGCAGGATGGGCCCTATGCCGAGCGCGCCGGATACGACTTCATCATCCAGGGCATGGGCGGGATGATGAGCGTCACCGGATTGCCCGACGACGAGCCAGGGGGCGGCGAGATGCGCGCCGGGGTAGCCATCGCTGACCTTTTCACCGGAATGTACACCTGCGTATCGATTGTCGCGGCGCTCTTCGGACGGGAGAGGACAGGCGAGGGCGCGACCATCGACATGGCCCTGTTTGATACGCAGCTCGCCGTCATGGCCAACCAGGCGTCAAATGCGCTGATCTCGGGTAAGGACCCCCCGCGCCAGGGCAACACGCATCCGAACATCGTGCCTTATCAACCGTTCCATGCGGCTGACCAGCCCATCATCATTGCCGTCGGCAACGACCGGCAGTTCGGTCGGCTTGCTGCGATTTGCGGGCATCCGGAATGGCGCACCGATGACCGCTTCGCCTCCAACGAAGCGCGCGTGGCGAACCGGGCAGCAATGGTCCGCCTCGTCGAGGACGAGATCCGGCGGAAGCCCGCAGCCGAATGGCTCGACCAACTCGAAGCAGCGGGAATTCCTGCAGGGCCGATCAACACGCTCACCCAGGCATTGTCTGACGTTCAAGCCCAGCATCGACAGATGGTGCGCAGGATTGCCGGAATTCCGGTGGTCGGGTCTCCGGTTCGGTTCGATGGAGAACGTTCGGACTCGGACCTGCCGCCCCCTGCACTTGGACAGCATACGTCAGAGGTCCTCGCAGGCCTCGGCATTGCCCCAGGCGAGGTTAAGCGCCTGAGGGCTGCAATGGTGATCGGCTAGCTTATTTGTCCGTCTTGCTCGCACTCTCGACCAGGAGGTCGAGCTGCTTCTGGCACCTGTTCTCGAGCAACACCTGCGCGGCTCCGACGAGGTCGGTCGGGGGCGACGCG
>Ga0105248_10001492_pt1 | contig 26034 bp, 26 predicted proteins | sample KBSS34metaG_FD_81524 | JGI IMG/M metagenome (GOLD analysis project Ga0105248, IMG submission 81524) | Switchgrass rhizosphere microbial communities from Kellogg Biological Station, Michigan, USA - KBS S3-4 metaG | ecosystem: Host-associated > Plants > Roots > Rhizosphere > Soil | place... | reverse complement strand
TCATCGAGGCAGCGACCGCAGCGATCAAAAAGGCTGGCTTGAGGCCCGACGAAATCGACGGGGTCGTCACCGTGTCGACGACCGGAATTGCAACGCCGAGCCTCGAGGCCCGCGTCGCCGCTCGCATCGGCTTCCGTGATGACATCCGCCGCGTTCCGGTATTCGGCCTTGGATGCGCCGGCGGGGTCAATGGCCTGTCACTGGCGTCGCGGCTGGCGCTCTCCGATCCGGGAAGCATCTGGCTGTTCGTGACCGTCGAGACCTGCTCGATCTCCATCCGCCTCGACAGCGACGACCCGGCGGCGGTGGTTGCCACGGCCTTGTTCGGCGACGGTGCAGCCGCGGCGGTCGTGACCAGCGGCCTCCACAGCCTCGCGCACATCACCGGCACAGCCGAGATAATGTGGCCGGATACGCTCAGGATCATGGGCTGGGACGTCGACGATCCCGGCCTTTCGGTCGTGTTCGACCGCGCGATCCCTCCTTTCATCGAGGCGGAGCTCGCCGACGCTGTCGATGGCATGTGCAATAAGCTCGGCGTTCGGCGCGATGAGATCGACCGCTTCTGCTGCCACCCCGGCGGGGTAAAAGTGATCGACGCCATCGAGACTTCGCTGAAGCTCAACCAAGGCGAGCTCAATCTGGAGCGCGAGGTGCTTCGCGATTACGGCAACATGAGCGCCCCAACCGTGATGTTCGTGCTCGAGCGGCTGCTCGAGCACGGGCTTCCCGACAAGGTATTGATGACTGCTTTCGGGCCGGGCTTCACCTGCGCCGGAATGCTTCTCGAAGCCGCTTGACGCTCAACCTCATCATTCTGGCATTCGTCACGCTCCAGCGGCTCGGCGAATTGTGGCTGTCGAACCGCAACACGCGGCGACTGCTCGCCAGGGGCGCGATTGAGCATGCTCCCGGCCATTACCCGCTCATCGTCGCCGTTCACGCTTCATGGCTCGCGGCATTGTGGTGGCTCGCGCCACTTCGGCCCATCGATGGATTTTGGCTGGCGTTCTTTGTGCTCGTCGAGCTCGGCAGAATCTGGATCCTCGCGTCACTCCGGCATCGCTGGACCACGCGGATCATCGTCATGCCCGGCGCTCAGCTCGTCCGCCGAGGCCCCTACCGCTTCATTGATCATCCCAATTACTGGGTCGTGACCGGGGAGATTGCCGTCCTGCCCCTCGTCTTCGGCCTGTGGAAGACGGCGATCGTGTTCAGCCTTCTGAACGCCGGGGTGCTCTTCATCCGAATCACCGCCGAGAACCGCGCCCTCGGGAGGTAGCCAGGTCCAAGCACCGCTTGCGGACCGATGCCTTCCAGCCTATATCGCGCCTCTCTCCTCGACATCGCCAGATGCCTGAGGCTGGGGCCCCACGGCTCCGGTCCGAGAGGCGTTTCGGCTTATGGAGTATTTGGTGACCGACGTTGCGGGTCTCGCGAAACAGATCGAGCCCGAGGTGAAGAGCCTCGGCTACGACCTCGTGCGCGTTGCGATCATCGGCGGCGCTGCCGACCCCACGCTCCAGATCATGGCCGAGCGGCCTGACACGCGCCAGCTCGACCTTTCCGATTGCGAAACCATCTCCCGGCGACTGTCCGAATGGCTCGATGCCAACGATCCCATCGAGGGCGGCTATCGCCTGGAAGTCAGTTCTCCGGGAATCGACCGACCGCTGACCCGGCCCAAGGATTACGCCGACTGGACCGGCTACGACGCCCGAGTCACGCTTCACGATCAACGAGCCGGTCGGAAGCAATTTTCGGGGATTCTCGGAGGGTTGGACGGGGACAATGTGAAGCTGACCGACAAGAGCGGCCAGCCGCACGTCCTGCCCTTCTCCGGCATTTCGTCGGCCAAGCTCCTCTTGACCGACAAGCTCATCAACGCCACCGCGCCGCTCAGTACTGAAGGCGCAGACACAATTCAGACGATAGAGGAAGAATAAAAATGGCCACCGCACCTGCTGCCGTCAGCGCCAACAAGGCAGAGCTGCTTGCGATCGCCGACGCGGTCGCGCGGGAAAAGCTGATCGACAAGGGCATCGTCATTGAGGCGATGGAGGACGCCATCCAGCGCGCCGCCCGCGCTCGCTACGGCGCAGAGAACGACATTCGCGCGAAGCTCGACCCGGTGACCGGCGATCTTCGCCTGTGGCGTGTCCTCGAGGTCACGCAAGAGGTTGAGGACCATTTCAAGCAGATCGATGAAAAGGGTGCTCAGAAGCTGCAGAAGGGCGCATCGGTCGGCGACTTCATCGTCGACCCGCTCCCGCCGATCGAATTTGGTCGAATTGCCGCCCAGGCCGCCAAGCAGGTGATCTTCCAGAAGGTCCGCGATGCCGAGCGCGAGCGGCAATATGAGGAATTCAAGGATCGCGTCAGCGAAGTCATCACAGGCGTGGTGAAGCGCGTCGAGTTCGGCCACATCGTCGTCGATCTCGGCCGGGCCGAAGGCGTCATCCGTCGCGACCAGCAGATCCCGCGCGAAATGGTGCGGGTCGGCGACCGGATCCGGTCGCTGATCATGTCGGTCCGCCGCGAAGCGCGTGGGCCGCAAATCTTTCTGTCGCGCGCTCACCCGGACTTCATGAAGAAGCTATTCGCCCAGGAAGTTCCGGAGATTTACGACGGCATCATCGAGATCAAGGCCGCGGCTCGCGATCCGGGAAGCCGCGCCAAGATCGGAGTCATCAGCCACGACAGTTCGATCGACCCGGTCGGCGCCTGCGTCGGCATGAAGGGCAGCCGCGTCCAGGCAGTCGTCCAAGAGCTTCAAGGCGAGAAGATCGACATCATCCCATGGAGCCAGGATCTCGCCACCTTCGTCGTGAATGCGCTCCAGCCAGCGACTGTCAGCCGCGTGGTCATCGATGAGGAAGAGAGCCGGATCGAGGTCGTGGTCCCCGACGACCAGCTGAGCCTGGCCATCGGTCGCCGCGGCCAGAACGTCCGCCTGGCGAGCCAGCTCACGACCTCGCAAATCGACATCCTGACCGAGGCCGACGCCAGCGAGAAGCGCCAGCGCGAGTTCGTCGAACGGTCCGAGATGTTCCAGAACGAACTCGACGTCGACGAGACCTTGTCGCAGCTGCTCGTTGCCGAGGGCTTCACCAGCCTTGAGGAAGTCGCCTACGTCCAGGTTGACGAGATCGCGTCGATCGAGGGTCTCGACGACGATATCGCATCGGAACTTCAGAACCGCGCGACCGAAGCGCTCGAGCGTCGCGAAGCTGCGTCGCGCGAGGAACGCCGTGGGCTTGGAGTCGACGACGCGCTTGCGGAAATCCCGAACCTCACCGAGCAGATGCTCGTCACTTTGGGCAAGGCCGGCATCAAGACGCTGGACGATCTCGCCGACCTGGCGACGGACGAACTGATTCAGAAGAAACGGGTCGAGCCCCGCCGCCGCGAGCCGAGCAACCGGCCCGAGGACAAGGGCGGAATCCTCGCCGAATACGGGCTCAGCGAAGAGCAGGGCAACGAGATCATCATGGCGGCCCGCGCGCACTGGTTCGAGGATGAAGCGCCGGCCGAAGGCGCCGACAAGACCGTGGAGGCCGCCGATGCGGACCCCGCAGAATGAGGACTTTACACTAGAGGAGCGTGAGCAGCACGTCCCCGAACGGACGTGCATTCTCACCCGCCGCAAGGGCACGCGGGAGGAGCTGATCCGGCTCGCTCTCAGTCCTGGCGGGATTGTTGCGCCGGACGTTCGGGCCAGGGCTCCGGGCCGTGGAGCGTGGATCGGCGTCAGCCGCGCCGAGCTCGACTCTGCGAACGCCAAGGGCAAGCTGAAGGCGTCGCTCCAACGCGCCTTCAAGACCAATGACGTCGGTGTTCCCGCCGATCTCGGCGAACGCACCGAGGCTGCCCTTCGGCAGGCGGCGCTCGACCGGCTCGGCATGGAAGCCCGCTCAGGGAATCTGATCAATGGGGCGGACCGGATCGAAAATGCCGCCCGCTCGGGCAAGGTCGCCCTCCTGATCCACGCTGCCGATGCCGGCGACGATGGCCGGAGGAAGCTCGACCAGGCCTGGCGCGTGGGAGGAGGCCATCCTGAGCTTACTCAGGGGGTGATATTCCCCACTCCGCGCACTATCTTGTCCATGGCACTTGGACGGGACAATGTGGTACACGTTGCCCTGATCGACCCCGCCGCCGCTTCGCGTGTCCAGCACGCGCTACGCCGGTGGCGGGATTTCACTGGCCCCGATCGTGGTCCGGAAGGCGGAGAACCCGCCTTGAGGACCGGCTCGGCTGGCGAAGATTTGACGAAGGAATAGGATGACCGACCAGACCGAAAAACCGAAGCTTGGCACCCGGCCGCCGCTGGGCCTCAAGCGCACGGTCGAGACCGGCAAGGTCAAGCAGAGCTTCAGCCACGGCCGTTCCAACACCGTCGTGGTCGAGGTCAAGAAACGTCGCATTCTCGGCCGCCCGGGCGAGGCTCCGCCAGCCGAAGCCCCCAAGCCTGAGCCAGTCGCCGAAGCGCCCAAGCCTGCGCCGAAGCCTGCTGCCGCCGCTCCTCAGCCGCGCAAGCCTTCTGCTTCGGAAGAGATGGCGGCCCGCAAGGAAATGCAGGCCAAGTTGCTGCGCGAGGCCGAGGAATCGCGCCTCACAGCGCTTGAGGAAGCGCGCCGCCGCGAAGATCGTGCCCTTAAGGACGCCAGCGTCGAGGAGCGCCGCCGCGCGGAAGAGAATCGGAAGGCCGAGGAAACTGCGGCCGAGGAAGCTCGCCAGCGTGCCGAGGAAGAAGCGAGGCTGGCAGCCGAAGCCGCTGCTGCGGAGCCTGAGCCTGCGGTTGCTGCGCCTGCACAAGAAGCCGAAGAGACTGGATCGCGCATTGTCCGCCGCCCAGGTGGCCATGCCCCTGCACCGCGCCGCCCCGAGCCCGCTCGTCCGAGCCGCGGCCGAGGCGACGACCAGCGCCATCGCGGCAAGCTCACGGTTACCCGCGCACTTTCCGACGAGGACGACAGCCGTGCTCGCTCGCTGGCCGCACTGCGGCGCGCGCGCGAAAAGGAAAAGCGGCATCATATGGAAGCCGGTCCTGCGCAAAAGCAGGTTCGCGACGTCGCCGTTCCTGAAGCCATTACGGTCCAGGAACTGGCGAAGCGCATGGGCGAGCGTGGTGCCGATTTGGTCAAGGCGCTCTTCAAGATGGGCACGCCGGTCACGATCACCGAGACCATCGACCAGGACACGGCCGAGTTGCTGATCGAAGAGTTCGGCCACCGCATCAACCGCGTCAGTGAAGCCGACGTCGATATCGACACCTCAACCGACGTCGATGCCGACGATACTCTCCAGCCGCGGCCGCCTGTGGTCACGATCATGGGCCATGTCGACCACGGCAAGACGTCGCTGCTCGACGCGATCCGCGGCGCGAACATCGTGTCAGGTGAAGCTGGCGGAATTACGCAGCACATCGGCGCCTACCAGGTGAGCCTCCCCGACAAGTCGAAGGTTACTTTTCTCGATACGCCAGGCCATGAGGCTTTCTCCGAGATGCGCGCTCGCGGCGCCAACGTCACCGACATCGTCGTGCTCGTGGTCGCGGCGGATGACGGCCTTCGTCCGCAAACGATCGAGGCAATCAATCATACCAAGGCTGCCGGCGTGCCGATGATCGTGGCGATCAACAAGATCGACAAGCCCGAAGCCAAGCCGCAGAAGGTCCGCGAAGAGCTGCTGCAGCATGAAATTGTCGTCGAGGACATGGGCGGCGACGTCCAGGACGTCGAAGTCTCCGCAAAGAACAAGACTAACCTCGACACGCTGCTCGAAGCCATCCAGCTCCAGGCTGAAATCCTCGAGCTCAAGGCCAATCCCGACCGCCCGGCCGAAGGCACGGTGATCGAAGCCAAGCTCGACAAGGGCCGCGGACCGTTGGCGACTGTGCTGGTCGAACGCGGCACGCTGCGGGTCGGCGACGTGTTCGTGGCCGGCGCATCGAGCGGCAAGGTCCGGGCGATGATCGACGATCATGGCCGCCAGGTGAAGGAAGCAGGGCCATCGTTCCCGGTAGAGGTGCTTGGACTTTCCGCGGTTCCATCTGCCGGCGATCCCTTCACGGTCGTCGAGAATGATGCGCGCGCTCGCGAGGTCGCGGCCTATCGCCAGGGCGTGCTAGACAAGAAACGTACGACCAGCGCGCCCGTCACCCTGGAGAACATGTTCGCGACGCATGCTTCCACCACCAAGGAGCTGCCGCTGGTCATCAAGGCAGACGTCCAGGGATCGGTCGAAGCGATCGTCCATGCGCTCAACCGGCTCTCGACCGACGAGATCAAGGTTCGGGTGCTCCACTCTGGTGTCGGCGCGATCACCGAAAGCGACGTCACCCTCGCCAGCGCGAGCGGAGCACCGATCATCGGGTTCAACGTCCGGCCGAACGCCAAGGCGCGCGAGGTTGCCGACCGCAACAAGGTCGAGTTCCGCTACTACGACGTCATCTATCACCTCACCGACTGGGTGAAGGGCGCGATGGCGGGCGAGCTCGGGCCCGAGATCATCGAGACCGTTGTCGGCCGAGCCAGGGTCCAGGAAGTCTTCCCGGCCGGCAAGAAGGACAAGGCCGCCGGTCTGCTCGTGCTCGAAGGCGTCATCCGCAAGGGCCTCAACGCGCGTCTCACGCGGGAGGACGTCATCGTGTCGAAGACGACGATCAGCTCGCTCCGGCGATTCAAGGACGACGTGGCGGAAGTCACTTCGGGCCTCGAGTGCGGCGTGCTGCTGGCCGACACAAACGACATCAAGCCCGGCGACAGCCTCGAAGTGTTCGAGGTCGAGGAACGCGCGCGGACGCTCTGATGGTCATTTCCCGTGCCGTCATTGCGAGCCCCGAAAGGGCGCGGCAATCCAGTCTGGATCGCCACGTCGCTTGGCGCCTCGCGATGATCACGGCGGGCTGAGATGCGCCGCACAGAAACCCAGGAAGGCCGCTCGGTTCGCCTGCTTCGCGTTGGCGAGCAGGTGCGGCATGTGCTCAGCGAATTGCTCCAACGCGGCGACGTGCACGACGACGTGCTTCAGACGCATCTCGTTAGCGTGACCGAAGTCCGCATGTCGCCGGACCTTCGCCACGCGACCGTATTCGTGAAGCCCTTGCTCGGGCAGGACGAGGAACAGGTGCTGAAGGCGCTCCGACAGAATACCGCCTTTCTCCAGCGCGAAGTCGCTCACCGTGTCCGCATGAAATATGCCGCGAAGCTGAAGTTCATTGCCGACGAAAGCTTCGACGAGGGCACGCACATCGATCGCATCCTGCGATCCGACAAGGTCGCGCAGGACCTCGATAGCGAATGATGCCTGCGGGGGTTTTGCTCCTGCTCGCCGCACAATGGCCGGGCGACCAGAAGATCCCGCCAGTTCGCTATCCCAACCTCCCCAGCCACGCACCAACGCTTAGCGCGTTCGTGCCGCAGGGATGGAAGCTAACCGACAAGGCAATCGGCGACCTCAACGGCGATCGCACACCCGACGCAGCCCTGGCGATCTGGATGGATGACCCTCGCAACAAGATCCATCCGTCATACGATCCGAAGACCCGCTACGATACGAACCCGATGATGCTGGTGATCGTGTTCGGAAGCAAAGGCGGCGGCTATGATCTCGTCGTCGCGAACCACAAGCTCATCCCCCGCCGCGAGAACCCAAACCAGGATCCGCCGTTCAATGGTGTGATTATCGCCAACGGCGTGCTCCGCGTGAAGCTGCACGAATTCCTCGAGGCGGGCGGCTGGTGGCTGGGCAAGATGAGCTTCGCATTCCGTTGGCAGGACGGAGCGATGAGACTGATCGGCTATGACCGCGACGGCATCATCAAGAATACCGGCGCAACCGATGTCGCCAGCGTCAATTATCGCGCATCGGATGGTCGTGAAGGCGGGCACGATGGCCGGTGATACGCCCGATGAAACCAAGACGACGACGCTTCCAGATAAGCCGTTGCTGACCATGGATGAAGTCGGCGACGGCCTCCTGTTCGAGCCGAGCGAAAAATGATCGAGTGCCTCGAACAGCCGATGACCGGCGACGGTTGCCACGCTGAACTCTTTTCGGAGCAATATCGCGACGCCCTCAAGGCCGCTTGCGCCGAAGATGGCGAAGTTTGGGAAATCTACGCGAACAATTTCGGTCCGGAGGGTTTTGACGAGAGCCTCGACCGCTACGTCGGCAATCCGAGCAATCGCACCTTCGTTTTGTTCGAAGGCGATGAGCTCGCAGGAATGTCGAGCTTTCTGGGCATCGACCTCAATCGGCAGGTGCTCGAAATCGGCGGCACCTATTATCGCCCGAAGTTCCGCGGCAGCGGCTTCAACCGAAGGGTCAAGGACATGATGCTCGGACGCGCGTTCGGCTGCGGCATACGGCGGGTCGAGTTTCGCGTCGACATCCGCAACGGGCGCAGCCAGGCGGCGATGAAAAAGCTCGGCGCGGTTCGGGAAGGCCTTCTCCGCGCCGATCGCATCACCTGGACCGGTCATGTCCGCGACACTGTTCTGTTCGCGATACTGAAGGACGAATTCGACCTCTAGTTCAGCCCCGCTCGGGCGCCGGTTGCGGAATTGCAGGCGGCGGAGGGGTTATTGGCGCGGCCGGTGCTGCAGGCGCCGGGCAATAGCTCCCCGCCGGGATCGTAGAACCGTCAGGGCACTGCTGCATTGCCGGCGGTGGCGGAGGTAATGGCGGTGGCGGCGGCAACGGCGGAGGCGGCAGGTAAGCGACGGGATACACGTACGGCGGCGGGAAGAACGAGCCGATCACGACTCCACCGCCAATCCACCCCGGATTGTAATAATGACCGTAATAACCTTGGTAGCCGTAATAGCGCGGATAGGCGAGGTAACGGGGGTAGTAGCCGTATCCATAACCCCGGTAACCGACATAGGCCGGACGGTAACCGCCACCGTGCCATCCGCCATAGCGTTGAGCAGCGGTCTGACCTGGAAGGACGAGCAACAAGGCCGTCAAGGCATAGGAAAATCCGACAAGGAGGCGGCGAGGCATGGGACACCTGCCTTTCTCACGCAGGAAAGCCGCGCTTTTCGCCCCAATCGTCGCGACGACCATCGGGCGATACCCTCGTCGCCGAGGACATCTCACCCCATGCGGACTTACAATCAAACGCGCATTCACAGTGACGCGATGGCGGGTTCGAACCGGCCGCGCTAACAAGCGCATCGATGGCAAAGCTCTATTTCTATTATGCTGCGATGAATGCGGGGAAATCCACGACCCTGCTGCAGGCGGACTACAACTATCGCGAACGCGGCATGGAGACCATGCTGTGGACCGCCGCGCACGACGACCGTGCGGGCACCGGCACCATCGGCTCCAGGATCGCCTTGTCCGCAGCCGCTCATAGTTATTCGTCTGACATCGACCTGTTCGAGGCGGTCGGCGAGGAGCTGAAGAAGCGCAAGCTCGACTGCATACTGGTCGACGAATCGCAATTCCTCAGCCGGGATCATGTTCTTCAATTGTGCCGAGTGAGCGACGAACTTGGCATTCCGGTGCTCTGTTACGGGCTGCGCACAGACTTCCAGGGCCAATTATTCGAAGGAAGCGCGGCATTGCTCGCGCTTGCCGATGCGCTGGTCGAATTGAAGGCCGTGTGCGAATGCGGACGCAAGGCGACGATGAACCTCCGCGTTGATGCCGAGGGCCATGCCGTTGCAAGCGGCGCGCAGACCGAGATCGGCGGGAATGACCGATACGTGGCGCTCTGCCGTCGCCATTTCTTCGAACGCCTGCGCGAAAGCGCAGCGCGCCAGCTCAGCCTGGGATTGCCACGATGAAACGATTGCTCATCAGCCTGGCCTTGACCGCACTCGCCGCCCCTGCCTTCGCCCAACCGTTAACCATGCGCACCGGAGAGACCTGGATCTTCTCGATAGACCAGGGCGAGCCGGCGCATGCGCGCAAGGTCGATGAAAAGACGCATGCCGCGCGCGGCGAATTGAAGGCTTCGGTCCGCTCACTGTTCGGAACGATGATGACGATCAGCAACAACGGGGCGACGGCCTATACCTATGAGGCGCAGGTGATCGGCGCCGACGGCAAAGCGGTGACCGGCAAGACCTGCACTCTACCAACCGGCAACAAGCCGTCGCTTGAAAGCTGGCCACAGAAGGCGGTCGCGGTGCGCATCGGCAAGTTCAGGGCGACGGGAGCGGAAGGCCGCTGCTAGGCGGCTCCTTCGCATGCTCCACGGCTGGATCATCCTCGACAAACCGGTCGGCCTCGGTTCGACGACCGCAGTCAGCGCCGTCAAGCGCATCCTCCGCCAGGCGGGGGAGCCGAAGACCAAGGTCGGTCACGGCGGAACGCTCGATCCGCTGGCGAGCGGAGTGTTGCCGATCGCGCTCGGCGAGGCGACCAAGCTTTGCGGCCGGATGCTCGATGCGACGAAGGCCTATGAGTTCACGATCCGCTTCGGCGAGGAAACGGATACTCTGGATGCGGAAGGAAAGGTGATCACGACCAGCGACGTCAGGCCATCGCTGGAAGAAATTGAAGTGGTCCTGCCCCGTTTCACAGGTGAGATCGAACAGGTGCCGCCCGCTTACTCCGCGCTGAAAATCGGCGGCAGGGCGGCTTATGAGCGCGCTCGAGCCGGCGAAGAGCTGGAGATGAAGTCACGACACGTCACAGTCCATAATCTCTCCATTCAGCCGGATTCCTGCTCTCGGGCGAATGACGAGGCTACGTTGTCGGCGACCGTCTCAAAGGGGACCTACATCCGCAGCCTTGCCCGCGACGTCGCGCATGCGGTTGGAACCGTCGGGCATGTTTCCTATCTAAGGCGTACGCGCGCCGGTCCCTTCGGCCTTGAACGAGCCATTTCGCTGGACTTTCTGGAGGAAGCCGCTAAGGCGCGCGCACTGACGAGGACGGTACTGCCGCTTGATGCGGCGCTGGACGACATCCCGGCCCTCCCCGTCACTCCCGATCAGGCCCGTCTGCTCCACCAGGGGCAGAAGCTTATCGGGGTCCCCGCAAAGCTGGGGCTGTCACTGGCGACGTCGGAGGGAATTCCGGTCGCGCTGGTGGAAGCCTCGGCCGATGGCCTCAAGGTCGTCAGGGGTTTCAACCTTTAAGAAGAATAGGAGTGACACGATGTCGATTACCGCCGAGCGCAAGCAGGAAGTGATCAAGGAACATGCGCGCGCGAAGGACGATACGGGTTCGCCCGAAGTCCAGATCGCGATCCTGACCAGCCGCATCCAGACGCTGACCCAGCATTTCAAGAGCCACGCCAAGGATAACCATAGCCGGCGCGGCCTCCTGATGATGGTGAACAAGCGCCGGTCGCTGCTCGATTACCTCCGCAAAGAGAACTCGCAGCGCTATACCGATCTCATCGCGAAGCTCGGTCTTCGCAAGTAAAGGAACGGCCCGCAATTGGGCCGTTTCGCTTATCTGAAGTCCCGCAATTCGGCGGGGCGCAGTGGGGCCAATCGAGCGCCCCGAACCGCTGACGGACCGGATTGTCCGTCCATTGATGACCCCGGCGCGCATCCGGCCGCCGGGTGAAGGGACGATAAATGTTCAATATGAAAACTGTCGAAATCGAGTTGGGTGGAAAGACCCTCAAGCTCGAAACGGGCCGCGTTGCCCGCCAGGCCGATGGCGCGGTGCTCGCGACCCTCGGCGAAACCGTGGTGCTTTGCGCCGTGACCGCCGCCAAATCCGTGAAACCCGGCCAGGACTTCTTCCCCCTGACCGTGCACTACCAAGAAAAATTCTCCGCTGCCGGCCGTATCCCTGGCGGCTTCTTCAAGCGTGAGCGCGGCGCCACCGAAAAGGAAACGCTGACTAGCCGCCTGATCGACCGTCCGATCCGCCCGTTGTTCCCCGAAGGCTTCTACAATGAAGTCCTCGTGATCGCGCAGGTGCTTTCCTACGACGGAGAGAATGAACCCGACATCCTCGCGATGATCGCTGCTTCGGCTGCCCTCACGATCTCCGGCGTTCCGTTCATGGGTCCGATCGGCGCCGCTCGCGTTGGTTACAAGGACGGAGCCTATCTCTTGAATCCGAGCCCGGCCGAGCAGTCGGACAGTGCGCTCGACCTCGTCATGGCCGGCACTCCGAATGCGGTGATGATGGTGGAATCCGAGGCTCAGGAGCTTTCGGAAGACGTCATGCTTGGCGCTGTCATGTTCGGCCACGAAGCCAGCAGACAAGTCTGCAAGGCGATCATCAGCCTTGCCGAAAAGGCTGCCAAGGATCCTTGGGAACTCGCGCAGAGCGAGGACAAGGCCGCGGTCAAGAAAAAGCTCAAGGATCTCATCGGCGCTGATATCGACGCTGCCTATCGCCTGACCAACAAGTCGGAGCGTTCAGCCGCCCTCAACGCGGCGCGCGAAAAGGCCAAGGAAGCGTTCGCCGAAGCCGAGCCGCAGGAGCAGCTCATCGCCGCCAAGCTCGTCAAGAGCCTGGAAGCGGACATCGTCCGCGGCGCCATCCTCAAGGAAGGCCGCCGCATCGACGGGCGCGACACCAAGACGGTCCGCCCGATCGAATCCATGGTCGGCTTTTTGCCGCGCACGCACGGCTCCGCGCTGTTCACCCGCGGCGAAACGCAGGCGATCGTGACGACGACGCTCGGCACCAAGGAAGCTGAGCAGATGATCGACGGGCTGGAGGGCCTCTCCTACTCGCGCTTCATGCTGCACTATAACTTTCCGCCATATTCGGTCGGCGAAGTCGGACGCTTCGGCGCTCCGGGTCGCCGCGAAGTTGGTCACGGAAAGCTCGCCTGGCGTGCACTTCGCCCGATGCTGCCGACGGTGGAGGAGTTCCCGTATACGATCCGCGTCCTGTCCGACATCACCGAGTCCAATGGTTCGTCGTCGATGGCGACTGTCTGCGGCGGCAGCCTTGCTTTGATGGACGCAGGCGTTCCGCTGAAGCGTCCGGTCGCGGGCATCGCGATGGGCCTGATCCTCGAAGGCAAGGACTTCGCGGTTATAAGCGACATCCTGGGTGACGAGGACCACCTCGGCGACATGGACTTCAAGGTTGCCGGTACGTCCGAAGGCGTCACCTCGCTGCAGATGGACATCAAGGTCGCCGGAATCACCGAGGAGATCATGAAGACTGCCCTCGCCCAGGCGAAGGACGGACGTGCTCACATCCTCGGTGAAATGGCCAAGGCGCTCGGCGAGACCCGTACTGAGCTCAGCGCCCACGCGCCGCGCATCGAGACGATGCAGATCCCTAAGGACAAGATCCGCGAAGTCATCGGCACGGGCGGCAAGGTCATCCGCGAAATCGTCGCGGAGACTGGTGCCAAGGTCGACATCGACGACGATGGTACGATCAAGATCGCTTCGTCCGACCTTTCGCAGATCGAGGCCGCCCGCAACTGGATCCGCGGCATCGTCGCGGAGCCGGAAGTCGGAACGGTCTACACCGGCAAGGTGGCAAGCATTGTCGATTTCGGCGCGTTCGTGACCTTCATGCCCGGCAAGGATGGGCTCGTGCACGTTTCCGAGATCAAGAACGAGCGGGTCGAAAACGTCCGCGACGTCCTGTCGGAAGGCCAGGAGGTAAAGGTCAAGCTGCTCGAGGTCGACCAGCGCGGCAAGGTTCGCCTGTCCATGCGCCTCGTCGACCAGGAAACCGGTGAGGAGCTGCCGGACACCCGTCCCCCGCGCGAGCCGCGTGAGGACCGAGGTCCGCGCGGTGACCGTGGCGATCGTGGCCGTGGCCGTGGCCGTGACGATCGTGGTCCGCGCCGCGACCGTGGCGGACGCGACGACCGCGGCCCGCGTGGCGATCGCGGAGATGGCGGTCCCCGTCGCGAGCCTCGCGAAGGCGGACGGGACGAAGGCCCAGCGCCCGAGTTCGCTCCGGCGTTCCTGACGGACAACGACGATTAAGTTGTTCCCGGCAAAGTCCGGGTTCCAAAGTTCGTAAGCGAAGGCCCCGCGAGCAATCGCGGGGCCTTTGTTTTGCGGCGACTGAGAGCCTCGAATCGCTATCTATAGAGATCGTCAGGACAGATCGGCTTCAAAAGCTCTCTCGGGCCTCAACGCCTTGTCGGCGTGCTGCCGTCGATCTCGAACCCATGGTGAGAGCGACGGGCTCCGCTCTTTTAGATTCCGAGGAGTCGGATCAGCAGGAAGCTTACGGTCCCAAGGGCTATCAGCGACAGGATAACGGTGATCGTGACCGGTCCACCTGCGCGGGAAACCGTTCTGAGATCAACTCCCAACCCGAGCCCCGCCATTGAGATGACCGTAAAGATCGTCGCGGCTTCGCCGATCGGCGTAAGCGCCGGCGTCGGAATGAGGTCCAACGATCTAAGGACGACCATGACGATGAAGCCGATGATGAACCAAGGCACGAGCTGGTGGAGCGCTGGCCGCCCATTACGGGGACGATCTCCGGCGGTGACGTGTGGCGCTTGCTCGTCGGCCTCTTCCCGAAGGCTCGAAGTCAGGAGGGAAAGCACGAGGCAGACCGGGCCCAGCATCAGCACCCGCACGAGCTTCACGAGTGTGCCGATCTGCACGGCCTTGATGCCCATGGGAGCAGCCGCCGCAATTACCTGTGGCACCGCATAAACGGTCAGGCCTGCGAGAGCGCCATACGCGACGTTCGTCATCCCGAGCAGCGCGCCGAGCAGTGGCAGGAGAAGCACGACGATCACTCCGAGCACCGCCGTGAAGGCGATCGAGGAGGCCACATCGTCGCCATCTGCCCCGATTACCGGTGCGACCGCAGCAATTGCGGAATTGCCGCAGATAGAATTGCCGCACGCGACGAGGATGGCCAGCCGCTTCGACAGGCCGAACAAGCGGCCGATAGTGAAACTGAGCAGGATCGCGCCCGCCACAATGCCTGCGATGGAGATGAGCAGGGGCCAGCCTGCCGAGAGGATCGTGGCGGCGCTGACGCTCGCCCCGAGCAACACCACCGCGATCTCGAGGACCAGCTTCGCGCTGAAATCGATTCCTGGCTTCCACATCTTGCCGGGCGTCCAAGCGGTCCGGATTGCAGCGCCGATCAGGATTGCGAGAACCAGAGCCTCGAGCCAGGCACGGCCCGACATCGCCAATTCTACCTGCTGCAAGGCCAATCCGGTAACCGCGATGATTCCGCAAAGTGCGAATCCGGGTAGGATGCGGACAAGCTTGTTGTCGCTCGAAACCGAAATGGCGAAATCCCTCCGGGCAACTTGCTAGAACCAGGCTTCGCGTCGGGCAACCGTGCACGGAATCCCCGAGCCGGCGGAACCGTATCAGAGCAGATCACCGATCAGTTTTGAGTTTGCGCCAGGAATTGTTGCAGTCGCGACGAGAGTCCTCTCCGACGTCGGGGGAATGCCCGATTCAGCCGAACTCGAAACGGCGCTAGCGGGGGCCGTTTCTGGGGAGAGGAACGATAGGCCTGTTCGGCGATGCGATCGCGCTCACAATCGGCACCTTGCTGCCGATCATGAACCCGTTCAGCACTTTGCCGCTTTTCCTGACCCTGACCAACGGGATGTCCGAGCGGAAGAAGAACCGCGAGGCCATGATGGCCTGCCTCTATTCCCTAGGCCTGCTGACAGGCTTTCTGTTCCTCGGCGCAGCAATCATCGACTTCTTTGGAATCTCGGTTCCTGGCATCAGGGTGGCGGGTGGCCTCATCATTTCGCTTATTGGATTCAAGATGCTGTTCGCGGTGTCATCCTCCTCCGGGGAGGACGGCAAGGCGGCCCACGACCGCGACATCGCATTCACCCCACTGGCCATGCCCAGCCTCGCGGGCCCCGGCTCCCTCTCCGTCGTCCTGACTGCAGCGCCCCAGATCGAACGCTTGAATCCCGCGGATTCCCGGTCAGCATACGTCGGAGTCACCGTCGGCCTGGTGATCGTCGTCCTCATTGCCTTCCTCGTCCTGCGCGCAGCCAATCCACTGGCAAAATTGCTCGGCCCCGCCGGGATCGACGCAATGACGCGGATCTTCGGCTTCCTTTTGGTGGCGATCGGAATGCAGTTCCTTTTGACCGGAATCAGCGATTTCTTTGGGCTGCACCGGGCGTAAGTGTCCGGTTCTCGGCGGTTATTGACCGCAAGATGCAAAAGCATCCCGTTCTTCGGAACCGCAACCCAAGCTATTGGCGCAGCTTGAAAATCAGCAGGGGTGTTGATCGTGCGTCGCTTGTTTCGAATGTTTGTCGCGGCTTGCCTTTATCTCGCCTTTGGGCCCGCAGGCGTGCTGTTTGCCCAAGGCGCCCCGACCTCGGCGCAGCTCGAATTCGCGAAGCACGCCGACCGGTTGAGGCCCGGCCAGTGGGTTTGGGCTCCGGCAATCGCTCCGACGGGACCGGTGCTGGTCTATGTCGATCTCAGCCGGCAGCTCGCGACAGTCTATCGCAACGGCGTGCGCATCGGGGTATCGACCATTTCGTCGGGCAAGGGCGGGCATGAAACGCCGACCGGCGTTTTCACGATCCTGGAAAAGAACAAGGAACATCGTTCGAAGACGTACGACGATGCATCCATGCCCTATCAACAGCGGCTCACCTGGATGGGTGTGGCGATGCACGCCGGCAACCTCCCCGGATTCCCGGCCAGCCACGGCTGCGTTCGGCTACCGATGGAGTTCGCCAAGAAATTGTTCGAAGTGACTCCGATGGGCGGTACCGTCGTGATTGCCGGCGGTCATGAAGACCCCGTCAAGCGAGACGCAGCCGGAGTCCTCGCCCCGCCGATGAGTGGAGTCACTCCAGCGCCGGCGACACCGCTGACCGCGGAGGGCTCGTTCACCTGGAACCCGGACGCGAGCCCGAGCGGGCCCGTCTCGATCATCATCTCAACCGGCGACCAGCAAGTCGTGGTCCTTCGCAATGGTGTCGAGATCGGCCGTGCGCACGCGGTCGTCCAGCAGCAGACCAGTCAGCCACAGGTGATGACCTTCGCGGGTGGGACAACTCCTCAGTGGATCCAGGTCGGCGTTTCCGACCTCACTCAGGAGCCCGCGGAGATCATCAGTACGGAACGGGTCGAGCAGATGCACCTGCCGGCCGCGTTCGTAACGGGAATGCGTTCCGTGATCACTCCTGGGACGACCGTGCTCGTCACCCAGGCGGCGGTCGATTCGGGATCGACCGGGTCGCAAGCAACCGTGCTGGACGCCGAGGATTCAAAGCAGGCGAATTAACTCGGCTTGCGCTCCTGACGCGGGGCGATCCGAAAATCCAAAGGCCCTTCAAGGCCGACGTGAAGAGGCTGCAGGCGCAAGAGCTCCGTCCGACACGCGTTCCCGAAATCGGAAAAAAGATCGATTGAATCGCGCGACAGGAAATCCCTGACTTCAGCCCTGCTGCGATTGCAATTGGCGTAGGTATCCAGGATCACATGGGCGACTTTGTTGGCCTCCCTGACCACCAGTTCCGAGGAAATAAGCCGGATCCGCCCGATATGGCCGTACAGCTGTGCAAGGGCCGGTGAATCAGGCTCGCTCTTCTCCAGGGCATCGGCGAAACAGCAGGCCGCCGCAGAAACGAAATCGCTGTAGAGCCGCTGCCTCTGCTTGATTTCTTGGACCAACAGTTGGGATTTGGACTGAATTCGCTGAGCGAGCCATGAGGCAAGCACCGACAAGGTGCCGCCGATGAGTGCGCCGAGAAGTGCAGCTAAGGTAGAGTCCATTTAGCGGTCGCTTGTCTTGATGCGGGCGACGACCGACATTCCGGGCCGGAGCCGATCGGCCGCCGGCTGGTCGGGATCGATCCGGATTCGCACCGCGATCCGTTGCGCAACCTTGACGAAGTTGCCGGTCGCATTGTCGGGTCGAAGCACCGCGAATTCGGAGCCGGCTGCGGGCGCGAGGTTCTCGACGTGACCCTTCAATCGGATGCTCCCGAGCGCGTCGACGGTGAAGGAAGCAGGTTGGCCGACGCGCATCCTTCGGGTTTGGGCCTCCTTGAAATTGGCCGTGACCCACAGCGTCTTCGGCACCAGATACATGAGTTGGGTGCCCGCGGTGACATACTGGCCTTGCCGGACGGAGACTTCGCTGAGCTGTCCAGCCTGTGGTGCGCGGATCACGGTGTGCCCAAGATCCACTTCGGCCAGGCGAACCTGCGCTTTCGCTGCCTCGACATTGGCGCTGAGGCCGGAGCGGCCGACGATAACCGTTCGCACGTCCTGAGTCCCGATCGAACGGGTGGCATTAGCTTGCTGGACCTGCGCCTCGGCAGCAAGAAGTGCCGCGCGCAACTGATCTTCCTGCGCCCGTGTCGCCCAACCGTTCTTGATCAGCGATTCAAGGCGCTTCCAGTCGGACTGGGCCCGCGCAAGCTGGGCTCGGGCGCTGGCGATTCCCGCATCCTGCACAAGGGTGCTGGCCTCTTTCGAGCGCTGCGCCTGGTCGGAATTCTGGAGATTGGCGACCTGGGTCAGCACGTTGGCGCGCGCCTGTACGACGCGAGCGCTATAGATGCTGTCCTCGATCCGAACGAGGACGTCGCCCGGCTTCACGCCCTGATAGTCGTTGACCGGAACCTCCGAGACATAGCCAGAGACCTGCGGGCTGATGACTGTCGTCTGGCCGCGCACGTAGGCATCGTCGGTCTGCTCGAAACGGCCGGCGAATGGGGGCAATCGCCAGGCGTACAGGATTGCCGCAATCGCGGTCAGGACGAGCAGGAGAATGACGATCGTGGCGAGCGAGGACTTCGCCGGCGGGCTCCACCGCGAGGGAGCGACTTCGGGGGTCTCGACCGGCGCCTGGGGCGCGGGAGCGACTTCGGGCTCAGGCGTCGGTGCGTGACGCGCCGGTTCGGCAGCGCGGCCGGTTTCGCTGGCCGGAACTGAAATTTCGTGCGCGTCGTCGGACTTCATCGTGCGGACTGTCCTTCTCTCTTGAGCGCCTCGAGCTGAGCCATGGCAGCCTGCGCAAAGCGCACGATCGGGGAAACCTCTCCCTCCCGCCGCATCTTGAGCTCGATCGCAATGCCCCAAAGCAGCAGCAGGAAAGCGCACAGGGCTATGATCATGAAGACGTCATTGAAGGCGAGAACATTTGCTTCGCGCGTCACTCTCTGGCCGAGCAGCGCGGCGCCTTCTGCATTGCGGAGCGTCGGGTCGGCAATGATTCCTCCGACTTGCTGCGTCCCCTTCGCCAGCCGCCCCGCAACGGTCGGATTGCCGAGAGTCACCTGCTGAACGAGGATGTTCGAGTGGAATTTCTCGCGGATTGTCTGAATGGTTCCGAACAGGGCCGAGCCAACGAGTCCCCCGAGATTCTGCGTCGCCAAGAAAACGACCAGCCAGCTGATGAAAAATTGGGGCCCCTGCAGCAGCGTCCGTGAAAGCCCGATGATCATTGCTGGCCCGATGAACAGCAGGGCAGCGAAACCGATCAGCGCCTGGCTGATGAAGAAATTGGCTGGGCCAGTCAGGTTCGTCGCGCCCGAATCCAGGAAGGCCCCGATCGTGATCAGGAGGCAAGCCGCCTGAATTGGCCGGGCCGGAGATTCGGGCCTGGTCGCGAAAATGGCAGTGAGCAGCCCGGCCAGCGAGGCGAAGGTGACAATGACGTAAAGCGTACGGAATTGCTCGGTGCCATAGCCGAGCACCGACAGGAGCCCGACCGACGCATAGTTTTGCTCGGCGAGGATGACTCGAATGCAAAAAGCGACCGCGGCAATTCGCAGGATTGCCTTCTGGCCGAGGAATCGTGTCATGAGCAGCGGCTTCGAACGATTGTGCTCAACCATCACCGCAGCCGTGATGAGGACAATCGCTCCCACCAGCGCCCAGCCGAGCCAGGCCCGCTCGAGCCACCAATCGATCCGTCCAACGGCCAGCACGGAGCAAAGCAGGCCAACCCCCGGAACCATCAGGGCGATCGTCAGGAAGTCCGTCGGCTCGAACACCTTGTCGCGTTCGCTCGGCGGGAGTGGAAGCGCCAGCACTGCCGCGAGCGTGAGCAAGGCCAGCCCTAGTTCGAACATGTAGGCCATCCGCCAGTCGCCCCATTCAAGCAGCGAAGGAGCAAGGACGCGCGCTAGCGGTGTGGCCAGTTGCGGCACGCTGACCCCGATCATGATCCCATGGATTCTCTTGGGCGCCGGCATGGCTTGGAACCAGGTCAGTACGCCAAGGGTCGAAAGGCCCGCTGCAGCGATGCCGCTTACGGCGCGCACCAGCATCGCGGACCAGAAGCCGTGCATGAACAGGTGGAGCAACGTCGCAAAAATGTAGCCGACGAGAACAAGTCTCAGGAACAATTGAAGCCCGAACTGCTGCCGGAACTTCACCAGGACCAGGTTGGAGCAAATGTAGGTTGTGGCGTAAGCGGCGGGGATCCAGGCCGCCTCCTCGGCCGTCAGCCCCAGCGTTCCCTGAAAATAGGAGATGTTGGCGCTGACCAACGCATTGCCGAGCCCACCGGTGAGGCCCGCAAGCAGGCCGATCGCGCCATAGGCCCACATGCGCGTGAGCGGATGTTCGGGATTGTATGGCGAGCCCGGGATAATCGGCCGCTCGTGGGGCTTGAACTGATAAGCCAGGGTCATGCGCGATGCCCGTTCGCTCCTTGGGGCGCCCTACGCTTGGACAGGCCGTTCGGCGTCTGCGCATTACCACTGTCGCAATCGCCTTGCCACGCGGTCATGGCACTGTCTGAAAGCATGCGCCCGACGGCGACTTGGTTTAGGCTTGGTAGTCCCGACCGGAGATTCGCCGATGAACTCGATACTGGCAGAAGAGACCGGAACTGGAACCTTCCAGGTCCGCATTGATACGGGGGATCACAGGTTCCTGATGGATGAACCGGAGGAATATGGAGGGCTGGGTTCGGGACCGAGCCCCTTCGACCTGCTGTGTGCGGCGCTCGCGGCCTGCACCCTGATGACGATGAAGCTTTACGCAAAGCGCAAGGGCTGGACGCTCGAACGCCTCAGCGTCCGAGTCACGCATGAGAAGGGATCCGCCGACAAGCGCGATCGCTTCGATCGACTGCTTGAGCTCGGCAACGTGACTGACGAGCAACGCGAAGGCCTGCTCAAGATCGCCCAACGTTGTCCGGTACATTTGCTGCTCGAGCGCGGGGCGGACGTGACCGCGTCCATCGCTGCTGCCGAGCTTCCGGCCGCCCAGTCCGATAGCCTGCACGCGCAGGAAATCGACGAGCTCTGCCGCGAAGTGGGCTGAGCGGCTCGGGGTCCAGATAAGGCCTCATTGACCGACTCGATCTGCCGGGCGCAGTGGCAGTCCGGGCCGCCCGTCCGGTTGCTCCTTCAACGTTCGCGTGGCCCCATCGCAGCGTGTTCTCCCTTCCCCAGACCAGGAGAATGGCCATGTCAGATACGACGCCGCCCGCAGGCGGTGCGGATACCCTCACCCCGCAGCCCACGACGACTTCAACCGACACAACCAGGACGTTCGTCATCGGCGGCGCAGAAAACAGGCCGGCCGACGATGTTTCGATCCGCCCGTTCAGCTATCGCGCGACGGACGAGGAGCTTACCGAACTCAAGCGCAGGATCCGGGAGACGCGATGGCCCAGCCGCGAGCTGGTGAATGACGCCTCCCAAGGCGTGCAGCTCGCGACGATCCAGAAGCTCGCCGACTATTGGGCCAATCAGCATGACTGGCGGAAGGTCGAGGCGCAGATTTTCAGCTATCCGAACTTCGTCACCAGTATCGACGGCGTCGACATTCACTTCCTCCACGTGAAGTCAAAACATCCGGATGCATTACCCGTGATTATCACCCACGGCTGGCCGGGATCGATCATCGAGCAGCTGAAAATCATCGAGCCGCTGACCGACCCGACGGCACATGGCGGGACGCCGGAGGACGCGTTCGACGTCATAATCCCTTCAATGCCAGGTTATGGTTTTTCCGGAGCACCGACAGTCCCGGGCTGGGGCCCGGAAAAAATCGCCAGCACCTGGGCAACCTTGATGGACCGCCTAGGATACGCGCGCTATGTCGCCCAAGGCGGCGATTGGGGAGCTCAGATCGTCGACTTCCAGGGGGCGCAGGAAGCGCCCGGACTGCTTGGCATCCACACGAACATGGCCGGAGCGATCCCGCCCGAAATCGACGCTCTTGCGTTAAAGGGCGCCCCGGCGCCCGACGGCCTGGATGAAGAGGAACAAGCCTCATTCGATCACGTCTCGTTCTTCTACAAACATGGTCTCGGCTACGCGAATGAGATGGGGAACCGTCCGCAAACCCTCTATGCGCTTGAGGATTCTCCTGTCGGGCTGGCCGCGTGGATCATCGACCATGACATCTGGACCTACAGGCAGATCGCGCGGGTGTTCGACGGCGAGCAACTGGGCCTGACACGCGATGATATCGTCGACAATATCACGCTCTACTGGCTGACGAAGACAGCAGTGTCCTCGGCCCGGCTTTATTGGGAGAATCACAACGCCTTCTTTGCTTTCAAGGGCGTGAAGATTCCTGTCGTTGTCAGCGCGTTCCCAGAGGAGATCCCCGGCGCAATTCCACGCAAATGGGCCGAGCAGGCCTATCCAAAGCTCATTTATTACAAGAAGCATCCGGAAGGCGCGCACTTCGCGGCTTGGGAACAGCCGAGGGCGCTTGTCGATGACATGCGGGCGGGATTCAGGTCCCTTCGCTAGTTCATGAAGGCGGGGCGGCTCCGGCCGTCCCGCCTGACGCTCGAATTCGCATAGACGTAGCGCCATTTCTGTGCCCATCCGGTGGCGCTCCAGCGAAGCATAAGCAAAGCCAAGGGTCGTCGGCCCCAAGGGTCGATTGACCGAGGCGCGCCCTTCGGAATCCCAGCCGTCGATATCGGTCCGGCCCGCATAATCATTGTGTCGGACCAGGAGAGTCCCGCCGACGGCCGACCGATACTATCATCACGCCGCCGCCTTCTGGGCCTGGACCGTCCCTTACAATATCGCGATCAAGGGCTGCTTCCTGGCGCTGTTCCTGGTGCGCGGCCACCGCGCCACGATCGCGCTGCTCGCCGCCCAGATCCTTTTCTTCATCGCGCCCTATTGGCACGCGGGCGAAATCGAGCGTCTTCGCCTGGGCCTGCTCGGATATTGAGACGGAGCGAGTCAGCTTTCGACCCATTGCACGCATTGGGCTTGAGCCACTGCGTTTGACTTTCGTCCACGACCCGCGCAGCCACAAGCGCGCCGCCTTGGCGCCGGCATCTTTCGCATTTGCGTCCAGCACTACCTCTTGGAGGGGGCTCAGATGTCGAACGAAGTTGCCGGAGACCAGGTCCGGCCTGGCATTTCCCCCTATCTCGTGACGCTGCTCGGGCTCGCGATGTTCCTCAATTACACGGACCGCGGCAGTCTTTCGATTGTCGCGCCGGCGCTTCAGCAGCAACTCGGAATCAGCAATGCCGCGATGGGAGTGACCCTGTCGGCATTCTTCTGGAGTTACGCAATTGCCCAACCCGCGGCAGGCTGGGTTGCCCAGAGGTTCGCGCCGCGGACTGTGCTCGCAGTGGCGACCGGCCTGTGGTCGGTGGCGACCTTTGCCTGCGGCCTAGCCACCGGCCTGGTCATGCTCTTCGTATTCCGAATGTTGCTGGGTCTCGCCGAAAGCGTGATCTTCCCAACCAACGCTCGGATCTTCGCGGAGCATGCGCCTGAGCACCAACGGGGCCGTTGCAACAGCGCGATGAGCATTGGACATTCGATGGGTCCGACCGTCGGCACACTGGTCGGTGCAATGATCCTTATCGCCTATGGGTGGCGCGCCGTGTTCTTTGCGCTCGGCGCGCTGTCGCTCTTGTGGCTGGTTCCCTGGCTTGCCCGACGCGACCCTTCACTCGAAGCCAAGGCGGCCTCGGCACATGAGCCCGCATCTTATCGCGAAATCCTCTCTCAACGCTCGTTGTGGGGAGCCTGTCTCGCCCAGTTTTGTTATTCCTATCCCTTCTATCTCGTTCTCACCTGGCTCCCGCTTTATCTCGTCAACAGTCAGCATCTTTCGCTTGGCAGCATGGCGGGCGTCACAGCTGCGCTTTATGCCCTTCAAGCGACTGCTGCGGTGTTGAGCGGCTGGGGCTCGGACATTCTGATCCGCAACGGTCATTCTCCCACCCTGGTGCGGAAAGGGTTTGTAATCGCGGGAATGACGGCAACCGGCGCCCTGTTCGCCGGAGCCGCTATGACGAGCGGTACAATGGCCACGACGTTGCTCGTCGCTAGCGGGTTCACGGTGGGACTGTCGGGGACGATGGTGTTCACGATCGGGCAGACGCTTGCGGGCCCGCGCGCAGGAGGACGCTGGATGGGATTTCAGAACATGGTGGGCAATTTCTCCGGCATTGTCGCACCGATCGTCACCGGCATCGTGGTCGACTGGAGCGGATCCTTTGCGGGCGCTTTCGTAGTTGCAGCCGCGCTGTCGGCTCTTGGAGTTCTGTCGTGGCTCTTTGTCGTGCAGAGGATTCGGGCGGTGGACTGGGCACCGCCAGCTGTTCCGGTGAAGCAGGTTCTGGCAAGCCTCGCCGCTTAGGAAGGGACACCGTGATGCGCGATCCCGGTAAAAGCCGGACGACGGCCTTTGGCTTTATGTTCGCTTGCCTCGTGCCGGCAGGTACCGCACCTGCACGAGCGCCGTTCCCCAGAGCGCTGCCGGCGATTTACGCGGACCCTCCGGCCGACCCTAATTACCCGGCCTCGACGCTCGCGATCGAGATCACAAGCCACGGCTCGATCATGAATGGCATGGTGTACCGGCCATCGGGACCAGGACCGTTTCCGCTGGTCGTCCTGATGCACGGCTTGCCCGGAAACGAACAGAATCTCGATCTTGCTCAAGCATTGCGTCGGGCAGGCTGGGCAGTCATGACATTCCATTATCGAGGTTCCTGGGGATCCGAAGGCAAGTTCAGCATCGATCATGTGATCGAAGATGCCAAGGTCGCCGTTGCGCACTCGACCGACCCCGCCGTCGCGAAGGCGTGGAACATTGATCCCAAGCGGATCGTGGTAATCGGCCACAGCATGGGCGGCCTGGCCACCGCACTTTCGGCTGGCTCAGGTCCAAAGCGGCTGGCGACGATATTGATCGCCCCCTGGGACCCCAGCACGCTAGCGACTCTCATCCGACCGCTGGCGCTCAGCCAGCGAAACGCGCAAGCCATGGATCGTTGGGGAAACGTGACCGCCGGACGATTGAGAGGCGTGAGCTCGCCGCAGATCGCAGCGCAAATCGTCGATCATGGCGAGCGATGGCGTCTCGCTGACGCCGCGCATGGCCTTGCCGGAGAGCGCCTTTTAATCGTCACTGCGAAGCGCGACTTGCCGTCGAGCCAAGGTGGATCGCTCATGATGGCACTGAAAGCCGACGGAGCGAAGTTCAGCACGGTCGAGATCGCCAGTGATCACGTATTCGACGATCGGCGGATTGAGTTGGAGACGGTTGTGCTCGACTGGATCTCGCAACTGGAAAAACCAGCCTCGTCGCCAGCGCAACCGTGACCTCGACGTCTACAATGCCCGCTTTCGACCCATTGCAGACATGAGCGCGCGCCGTTGAACGATCTGGCCTCGCCGCCTAGCGCGGATCAATGAAGCCCAAGCTCCTGACCACTTTGGAAGACTATTCGTGGCGCTTGTTCCTTGGCGACGCGGTTGCGGGGCTCACCGTCGCGCTCGTCGCACTGCCGCTTAGCATTGCGATCGCAATCGCATCCGGCGCCACACCAAGGGCGGGCCTGGTGACGGCCGTAATCGGCGGATTTCTGATTTCGCTGCTGGGCGGCAGCAGGGTCCAAATTGGCGGACCAACGGGCGCCTTCATTGTGGTCGTCGCCGGAGTCATCGAGCAGTTCGGCTTCGACGGGTTACTGCTCGCAACGCTGATCGCCGGAATCATTCTTGTCGCCGGTGGCCTGGTCCGGGCAGGACGGCTCATCGCGCTTGTGCCCGAACCGGTCATTGAAGGTTTCACGGTCGGGATCGCACTGATCATCGCGGTCAGCCAGCTCAAGGACCTGCTCGGGCTTTCCGCAGCCCACGTGCCCGCCGAACTCATCCACGGCCTGCCTGCTCTTTGGACTGCACGC
>Ga0105248_10001491_pt1 | contig 26046 bp, 17 predicted proteins | sample KBSS34metaG_FD_81524 | JGI IMG/M metagenome (GOLD analysis project Ga0105248, IMG submission 81524) | Switchgrass rhizosphere microbial communities from Kellogg Biological Station, Michigan, USA - KBS S3-4 metaG | ecosystem: Host-associated > Plants > Roots > Rhizosphere > Soil | place... | reverse complement strand
TGCTGTTGCAACGGGGCAGGCCCAGCAAACCTCGCCTCAGCCAAATCAGTTCAGCGGACGTGTGCTGAGCGGTGCCGGCGCTTCGGTAGTCGGCGGCCCTGCAACTAATCCCGGGCAACCTGTGCCTGGCGCGACCGTTTACCTTGTGCCGGTCACTGCTATGGATCTCACAACGCGTATCACGGCCAGCGCGATCTATGCTGCTCCATTTCCGGCGGAAGCTGTTGATGAGCCGCTCGAGGATGCCATTCGTTTGCGGGGGAAGGCATTCCTGCAGGCCGCGACGGATGCTCAGGGCAACTTTGTCATTCCGAACGTGCCTGATGGCAGGTTCTTCGTCCACGTGACTCCCGCATCGGGGGATACTGAACACTTGCCCGGCGGGAATCAGAGCAGGGTAAGTTATTCGACTGCAGCGCTGGCAAATCGTTCGATGACGATTGAACTTTCCAGCAGTCCTTCTGCTACCGCCCACTATACCGGCAGTTCAAGTTGTTTGACGTGCCACAAAAACGAATCGCACTGGCAGCAAACTGCGCACAAGCTCGGATTTACCGTACCGCAGGCTCCAGGCCCGCTGCAGGACTTTTCGAGGCATCCCGAGTTTTTCAGCGCACTGCAGTCATTTCCTGTGGTGGACGAATACACAAAGGGAACACGTCTGGAACTCGGGGACTACGACGCCAGCCGCGGCGACGACAAGTTCAAGCTGAGGACATTTGGCGATTCGCGATTACCGATTGAAACGCCTTATGCCGACGTCTACCTCTGGAAGAACGCGCGTGACGGTAAGTTCTACATCACGATGGTGAACAGGCTCAATCCGCAGGACCCCAACAGCCCAGCGAATCTTGAAATCAAGCTTACTTATGGTGGCCTGGTTCATGACCAGCGCTACATTGTTTCGGCTCCACCGCGTCTTGGCAATCGCCAGGGATGGTACACGCTACTGCGTTACAACCTGACCGGCCGAGAGAACAGATTGAATCGGGAACGCCGCGTATGGCACGACTACAAGTTCTATCTCTGGTGGTCTGCGGGAGCCGATAACCGTTACGGAACGTCGGATGACGTGCTCACTGCTCCACCGGTCAATACGAACACGGTTCAGACCATGTGCGCCGGCTGTCATTTCACGGGGTGGGAACGATACCAGGACAAGACAACGGGGCAGTACCTCGCACGAGCCGCCAATGATCCCGCAGGCGAGATGAACGTCGACGACGACCCTGAGCTGGACGAAATCAACATTGGTTGCGAAAACTGTCATGGCCCCGGATCGGAACACGTGGCGAGCGCGACCTCTCGTTTCATTGTTAATCCGAAAAAGTTGTCTGCCGAACGGGCCGCCGTCGTCTGCGGGCGGTGCCACGATCGACGGCAGGGATTTGGCGGACCCACTGTTGGTTATACACAGGCGCTCAGTGAGACCGGAGAAATGGCGAGACCGGGGATCAGCAGGAACGAATTGATTACCAAGTATACGGATCCTGTTAAGAAGGGACCAACGATGCGCGGAGCCGACCGGGAAGACAACATCTGGGCTGACGATATTCATTCCAACAAGCCCCATCAACAATACGCGGACTTCCTGAAGTCGAAGATGTACCGGAACGACCGGCAGCTGGTGACGTGTTCGGACTGCCACGACATGCACGGCAACACGCCCTACCCGCGTTTCGTGAATGGCGATCCGGAGAATGCCGCTTCGCCGCTCTGCCAGCGATGTCACGCTGTAGATTTGCAGGCTCACATGGAAAAGAAGTTAAACGCCAGGATGAAGGGTGATCAAACCCGCTGCATCGACTGCCATATGCCCGGAACTGCAAACACCGGCGGTATCGCGGGTGACTTCGGGAGAATGATCAAGACGCCGCCGTATGCCAACGCACAGGAGGAAGAGAACAACGCTTACTGGGAAAGCCCCATGCATTCCCACGTGTTCGACGTACCATTGAAGACGAACATTGCCGTCCGAGGTATGCCGCCGGGGCGGGCGATGCCAATTCCGTACACTGCATCTTGCGGAACGTGTCACCTCGTGAACGAACTGCCATTCAAATAACGATTCGGCCAAGAGGAGCACGGCGATCAGCCCGACGCCGCACCCAGCCTCGCGATCGGTGTGACACCGACTGAAATGTAGTATTTTCATAGAACGGGTAAGCATTAGTCCCCGCGGTTCGAACATTCAGCAGTCAGAGGCTCTCTACGACTTTCGCGAGGAGGTGACCAATGAACTCGACGGGGCGAAACACTGCACGTAGAGTTGATCCCACGCCGCCTGTACCGTCCCCGCCACGCGACACCAGGTCGCCAGATTCACAAGGAACAAAACTCGCTCGAATGCCGCGCAGGACGTGGGGATGGTTCTTGCTGGCGATTATCGTGAATTACCTGTTGTTCCGATCCTTGCTTCCTTCCACAGCGCCGGTCGCGGTGCCCTATACGTTTTTTAAGGAACAGGTCCGCAAAGATAACGTCAAGGCAATCTATAGCCAGGGTCAGACGGTCACAGGAAAGTTCTCGTCGGCCGTTGATTACCCACCGCCCCCATCGCCCTCATCGCCCGCCGACACGAAGAGCACGTCGAAAGCCCAGCCCAAGAAGGTGACGGACTTCACAACAATATTGCCGACGTTCGTCGACCCTGGATTGGAAGCTTTCCTGATCGAGCATAAGGTCGAGATCAGCGCTGAACCGATTCAGGAGGGGAACAGTCCGTTGGCCACTCTCATTTTTGGCGTTGCTCCGGCTCTACTCCTCATCGGTTTTTATGTCTGGATGTTCCGCAGGGCAGGGCAGCAGGGTGGCGGTATGGGCGGACTGATGGGAATCGGCAGAAGTAAGGCGCGTCGTTACGACCAGGAAAAGGAGACGAAGGTAAGCTTCGAGGACGTTGCCGGTATCGACGAGGCTGAAAACGAGTTGGTCGAAATCGTGGACTTTCTCAAGGACCCTCAAAAGTACACACGTCTCGGTGGGACTGCTCCGAAAGGCGTGTTGCTGATAGGCGCGCCGGGTACCGGCAAAACTCTGCTCGCAAGAGCAGTCGCAGGCGAGGCCGGTGTCCCGTTCTTCTCGATGAGCGCTGCCGAGTTTGTGGAAATGATCGTTGGTGTGGGCGCCGCGAGAGTGCGTGACCTCTTCAAACAGGCGCGAGAAAGCGCACCGGCAATCGTCTTCATTGACGAGTTGGACGCGATCGGTCGTGCTCGAGGGCAAGTGCCGTCGATCGGAGGGTCGAGCGAGCAGGAGCAGACCTTGAATCAAATCCTCACGGAGATGGACGGGTTTTCCAGCCGCGAAGGTATTATCGTGTTGGCGGCCACCAATCAGCCCGAAGTGCTCGACAAAGCGCTGCTGCGACCTGGACGGTTCGACCGCCGCGTGGTCGTGAATCTGCCCGACAAGACGGGACGCGAAGCCATTCTGAAAGTGCACACACGCAATGTTCCGCTTGCGGAGGATGCAAGCCTCGCGGAAATCGCCGCCGCCACACCTGGGTTCTCCGGCGCTGACCTCAGAAACCTCGTTAACGAAGCTGCGCTGTTGGCGGCCCGGCGCAATCAGAACGACGTTCGCGATAGAGATTTCCTGGATGCTCTGGAGAAAATTGTGCTCGGACCGGAACGTCCGCTGCTGCTGAGTCTCTCCGATAAGGAGCGTATCGCGTACCACGAAGGCGGACATGCGATTCTTGGCCTGGTTGTGCCAGGCGCCGATCCGGTAAACCGCGTGACAATCGTGCCCCGAGGGCAGGCACTCGGGGTGACGTATCAGAGACCGGACAGCGATCGCTACAATTTTCCGGAATCGTATTTACGAGCGAGAATTGTGGGCATGCTGGGAGGCCGCGCGGCAGAGGAGATTGTCTACGGCACCAAAACCACCGGCGCCGAAAGCGACATCGAACAAGCGACTGCAATCGCTCGCCGAATGGTGACGCGGTGGGGTATGAGCGATCGTCTCGGTTTAGTCCAATTGGCTCCGAGGGAGAACCCTTACCTGAACGTCCCTGCCTATGGAGGCGAAAATCAGTTCAGCGAGGAGACAGCGAAAATAATTGATGCCGAGGTGTTGAAAATCATTGGCGAAAGCCACGAAGAAGCGAAACGCCTTCTCACAAAGTATCGTCGACAACTCGATGCACTTGCAGAGGCGCTGGTGGCCCGGGAGACTCTCAACGAGCAGGAGATACTGGGCGTGACCGGACTACCCCGAGCGTCATCACCAGAGACTGGAAAACTTACAACTGCCGACCCTATCCAGAAAGCCATGTAACCTGGTGGGGACCGCAAACCACTTGCATTACAATTTAGCAGCGCCCTTAAGCCGGGCGCGTTCGAAAGCAAGGAGAAGAGATGACGATGAAGCTAGTGAAAGCGGTATTGTTGCTCACCCTGGCGTCAGGTGCGGCGTGGGCACAGGTCAATGCGGGCGAGCAGAAACCCGAGGCCAGCGTGCCCTTCAATATGACGACGGTGACAACGTTCACGTTGCCCTGGCGGATGGCATTCCTGCCTGATGGCCGCATGTTGATCACCGAAAAGGTCGGTCCTGTTTGGTTGGTGACTCAGAAGGGCGAGAAGACGATGGTTGGCAATACGCCTCCGGTCTACTGGCAAGGCCAGAACGGCATGTTGGGTGTCTACGTCTCGCCTACTTATGCCACCGACCAGCGCATCTATCTCACCTATGCCGAACCCGGAGACTACGGCGGAGGCCTGGCGTTGGCGCGGGGCAGGCTAAATGCGACTGCCAACTCGGCCAGACTGGAAAATTTCGAAGTGCTGTGGCATCAGATGCCCAAGGGAAAAGGTGGCCAGGAAGGCGGAGCCGTCGCCTTCTCACCGGACGGCCAGTATCTGTTCCTCACGGTTGGCGACCGCCAGCGCTTCACTCCCGCGCAGGAACCGGATCAGCCCGTAGGCAAGGTCCTGCGCCTCACGCTGGATGGCAAACCTGCCCCCGGAAACCCTAATTTCGGAAAGACTGGCGCGGCCACCATTCCGCTAATCGATCCGCCCAGTGACACCGAAGCCGCCAAGACCGCGAAGGTGGTGAGTACTTATACCTTCCCCGGTCCCAACAACACCCCGGCTGAAACCTGGAGCATGGGGCACCGCACGCCCTACGGCCTCGCGTTTTCACCCACCGGTGAATTGTGGGAAATCGAACACGGCCCGCGCGGCGGCGACGAACTGAACCTGATCGAGAAGGGCAAAAATTACGGCTGGCCGCTCGTTGGCTATGCCCCTAACTACAATGGTGTTGCGATCCCTAATCCCGACACGCGGCCTGACCTGGCCAAGCCCGTGATTTATTGGGTGCCGGTCATCGCGCCAGGAAATCTCATGTTCTACCGCGGCACACAGACGTTCCCGCAGTGGAACGGTAATGGCTTCATCGGCGGCATGGGGACGCAATCGCTCACCCGCGTCATCTTTGACGGAAAGGGCGGGGCTAAAACTGCTGAGCGTTGGGCTGTGGGCAAACGCATCCGCGATGTGGCAGAAGCTCCCGATGGGTCGCTGTGGTTGTTGGAAGACGCCAATGCCGGAGCTCTCATCCATGTGACGCCCAAGTAAACGCTGCAGGAAATCTTCCTTTGTTTCAATGTTCGATTTGTCATGGCAAATGACAAATCGAACGTTGAACAATGATCACTTGCTCACACCTTCAAAGGAACGCGCCGCGAGGGCTTTCTGCCCGCTTTCGCTAAATGCGGCTTGAAACGCTCATTCAAACTACGGTAGACGGATTTCCGAAACTCAACAACCCGCGCAATCAGTTGATCAAATGAGATCCATTCCCAGGACTTAAACTCAGGTGAACCTTTCAGATTGATACTCTCGTCCGCTCGCCCATAACGCACCAGGAACCAGTAACCAACCTGGCCCCGCCCAGTTTTCTTTGACCACGCCCTGGCAGGAAGTTCGTAGGCTAAAGGTTCCGGATAAGCATCAAGCAGTTCCAAATCTTTTCTGCGAATACCTGTCTCCTCACGCACCTCGCGGAACATCGCCTGTAACGGCGACTCGGACTCCTTCAGCCCCCCTTGCGGCAACTGCCAGGATCCCGGAACATCCAAACGTTCGAGAGCAAGGACAAGCCCACCGCGGTTCATAATCACGGCGCCTGCTCCCGCTCGAAAATATAGAGCGGGTACTTTCATGCCTTGGATTGTAAGCGAGCTTGCAGGCCTACGGTCGCAACGCTGCAGCGAGCTTCTGCGCGGCGATAGCGAGGTCGGTTGTGCCAGGAAAAAAACTATTTGCCGCTGTCCACCAGTTGACATAGCGAAGAAGCTGTCGCTCCATCGACTCGAGGGGAAATCCGTCGCCGCCGAGTTGCCCTCGGACGAGAGCTTTCATCTCCGCGAGTGCCTTCGGAGCGGAGTCGGAACCTGGATCCTGACCGGCCAGGGAAGCAAGCAAGTAAAGCTCGACTAACGATCCAATGGCCCAGATGACCGCGCGTGGATCGGTGTTTCTCTGGTCGATTTTTGCAGCGATGACCGCGGCATGCCACATCCCTGGATCAGCCAGACGTCCGTCGAGAGCAGCTTCGAGAGACAGGGCCTGAACCAACGTCCAGTGGTGGGAGAGGTTTATTTCGGAACTCTTGCGATACCAGTCTCGCGAACGTGCGAGGGCGTCACGCATGAGCGGTTGCCAATGCGCGCTGTCGCCCAGGCCCGCACGAACGAAGCACAACTCGGCCAAACGCTTCTCCGCGCTTCCCAGGAGACCCATGTTCTCATTCAGCGTGTCGCGGCGACCCGCTTTTTCGGCTTCTCCCAAGGATTCCTGGAGGCTTTCGATACGAGCTTTTAACTGCGCAGCTACATCATCAAATGCTGAGAGCGCTGTGTCACCGCCCTCCTTGACGAGCGTATCAGACCAGCTCTGCATCGTCTTCAGGGACGCCAGGACGCACTCCAGTCTTACTTCGAAGAGATGATCTGTGTAACCCTCCGGAAGTCTCGCATAGCCTACGAGGCTGGCCCAGTCGTGGCCGGTTTTGTTGCGGTTCTCGTAAAGCGCAACGCGCGTCTTATGCAAAGCACGCCGGACGTCGCTGCCACCGAGCAAGGACTCGTAGAAGGTGTTAACCATCGAAGTCGCCCCTGTCTTGGTGAATGGGAATTGCGACGCAACAACAATCGGAAATCCCAATTCGTGCAGCTCGTGCGCGATACTGCGCTTCGACGTTATGGTGTTGGTTAAATTGCCCGCATCACATGTAGCAAGGGTCACGACGACCGTGTGTCCGACAAGAGGAGACAAGGCTGTGCCAAGTTCCTCGGGCGTTACCGCGCGCAGATCTCCATCCGCTGCATGCAGCGCCATCCCAAAATGCTGCCTGGGACCTTCCTCAACCGGGTAGCCATGCGCGAGCAAATGCACATGGGTGAAAGGAATTTTTGACTGCGCGGAATCGCGGCATGTCTCTGTCAGTTTTTCGAGGCTTGCTTCCGGCAATATGGTCAACACGTCGTTAGGCCCGGGCACACTGCCGGGCTTTTGTCCTATGGGAATCCAGGGCTTCAACACAGATCGCAAAGCACTCTCATGATCCTCGGAGGGGACATCGCTCGCACCCGGCGGAGCCGCCCACGCGTACAGGACCCTGGGGCTTGCCGGCCAGCGCACACGATTTTCGGCAAATTGATGACGCACACGGCGCGTTATCACCAGCATCGCATCGGGTCGCGCGAACAGCGGTTGTCCCTCTTTGTCGACCGCCGCCTCGAAAGGCATTGCTGCTACCTCGGCCGGATTAACGACGAGGTCGAGCTGAAGAGGCAACGTGTCGTTTGAAATTTCCGGCAGGAACTCGGTCCCAAGGAGGTCCGCGGCAATCTTTCCGATTTTTTTCAGAGCGAGTTCACGTTCCTCAGAACGCCCCTGGTAACGGAGCTTAAGCACAAGGTCGAGGAAGTCTTCGTGTTCCAGCGGAGAATTGAATTGGCGTATGGGATAGTCCGCCCCCGTCGCCACCAGGTAAGGATCACCCTGACGCCATATTCCGGTTGCGAGATTGTTGAAGCGAAGAAATTCAAGAAGCAGTGAGCGCATTCTTCCTCCACCACTGGGCAGAACGACGGGACTACGTAAATTCGACGACGCTGGCTTCCTTTTCGGACTGGGGAAAGACGGCAGTATAGCCGAGCTTATCGCGCAGTGGCTTGGCTCCCCACGCTTCGTTGAACTTGGTCTTGTAATTAAACATGAGCTCCGATTTTTCGCCGCCAAACTTAATGACGCGCGCCACGGCCTGTTGATCCGGGTGTTGGAAGTGCGCGCCATTAGTCGAAAATAGGTATTTTTTGCACTCGAGCGCTTCGAGGAGCGGTCGGCTGACGTTCGCTTTACTGCCGTGATGCGGCAGCTTGAAGACATCGACAGTCAGCTTTGATGTGCCGAGACGTTTGAGGGATGCCGTCAGAACGCTAGGATGGGCATCACCGGTAAGGAGCATACGGCGGCCCTCGAATTCAGCGAGCACTGCGATGCTGCTGCCGTTGGCTTCCGCCGAATCCTCGGAGAACGCTTCTCCGGCAAGCGTATCGACATTAGGTGCATGGGCTGCGGCGAGAAGATCGAAGCCTTCTTCGGATTCCTCAGGACGTTTTACATTCGGATCCAGCCCGGCCTTGCGGACCTCCTTTTCCCAAGTGGGCTTGAGCATAGCTAATTTGCCCGGCGTGGGTGATAACAGTGTCAGCACAAGGCCACCATCGAGTGTTATCCGAGGGAGCTTGCCGTCGCTGGGAACCACAACCGCGTTCTTACCACTCGGTCCGAATGCGGAATTCCATTTCATGCCCGGTTTCACCAGCAGGTCAGTGAGCTTCTCCCCCTGCACTGGGCCGAGTGTGTCGGGATTTTCGTCGGGAAGATGACGATAGCCATTGAACCAGATATCGTCTGCCTGAAAGTTCACCGCTTTGTCTTCCAACAAATCAAGGACGCCCGTGATGTGGTCGGCATCGATGTGGCTGATCATCAGCAATTCGAAACGCCGCTGCTGTTCCGGAAGGTCCAGCAGTTTCTGGCGTAAAACTCGCTTATGTGTGCCGGTTGCCCCGCCGTCTATCAGGACACGTCGTGGGGAGTTGGGATCGCCATATTCGATCCACAGACAATCGCCATGTCCGGCGAGAAGCATTTCGATTTTGAACATTGCTTTCTCCTTTTCATCAGCCGAGTGCTCGGCGCAAACCGATGCTTTTGCTTGTTACGAATGAATTCGAAGGTGGCGGGAGTATAACGCCATAAATTGGATTAGGCGGCAAGAAAGGCTGCAGGGGGTGACGCCACTCCGCGAAGTACAGATGCGATAGAATGCCCTCTCCGTGTGGGCTGTAATCGTGAAGTTGAACGGCTCACGTCGTCGATGGGAGGAAGCTTGTGACTCAGAAACTAGAGCTCGTTCGCGAAACGAAATTGTTTCGCCTGATTCCGGGGACGACGGAAGACAGCCGGTTGGAAGCCAGCGGGGTCGCCCTGGCGGACGATAGCTCTGTCTTTGTCTGCTTCGATAATCTCAATCAAGTCGCGAGGATCGACATCTCGCTCAAGCGAGGCAACAAGAACCGGCTCTTTCCGACACCGAGCCTGGGTTTGGGTTTCGAAGATATCGCCACCGATCTCGAATATGGCCGCGTGTTCTGCCTCATCGAGACACTCGAGGACTTCGAAGGCGCGCTCCACGGCTTCGTCGCGGAATACGACATGAAGGGGCAATTTATCCGTTGCGCAAAGTTGGGCACGCAATTTAAGCAGCAGAACAAAGGTTTTGAAGGACTCGCCTACGTTCGCCTTAGAGGGCGCGAGCATTTGTACGCCCTCTGCGAGGGCAATCACGGCAAGGAGCGGAAGGGCAGTGGTGGTCGTATCGATGTCTTCGAGCGATCAAGGGACGGAAGTTGGAAACCTCTTCGTGAGATCTTCCTCCCGAAGGATGCAGAATTCGAAGACTACGCAGCTCTAACCTACGGGAGCGGCAAAATCGCTGTTGTCTCGCAGGAGTCCGCACGGCTTTGGGTTGCGGAGATCGATGAGAAGGAGCGCAAGGTGGTGCAGGGGTCCAGCAAGGTCTATCGTTTTCCGAGCAAGAGCTATGGCAATGTCGAGGGAATTGCTTGGCTGACACCAGACACGCTAATTGCCGTCTCTGACCGCAAGAAATCGCAGCAGCCGTCGCGCTGCGCAGAGATGGATCAATCCATCCACATCTTCCGGGTCCCGGCGCGCTGAGGCCTTCGGGATAATTTGAAGTTAGATGCCGAGGGACGGAATTGAACCGCCGACGCCGGCCTTTTCAGGGCCGCGCTCTACCATCTGAGCTACCTCGGCTAGCGTAGCCTTGGAAAGATAACCAATACGGGCCTGTGCCGTAAAGACCGATTTGGAGACCGAGATCTTTCGGTTGACTCTGCTTCAGAAAAACCGGCTTACCATGACTGAAAAACCGGGCAAGACAGGTTCTGCCGTGATCGTGTCGCTGGCACCAAACTGTTCGGTTTGGCTGAGGGACCGGTAGACCGTCACGGTCTCGCGCGCGGGATCAACGAGCCAGACTAGAGGGACGCCATTCTCGAGAAATTCCCCGATCTTCCTTCCGAGCTCTTTCAGGCTATCGGACGGTGACAATACCTCGACAGCCAGATCGGGAATGACTTCGCCAAAGGTGTCGGGTGACCGGCGCCCAGGCAGTTTCTCCAGGCTGACATAAGTTACGTCGGGGGAACGCAGATTGCCATTCGGAAATGCGATTCCTACATCGCTGCCGTAGACTTTTCCTATCGGATTTCTTTCGAGGAACTCCCAGATTAAACCTGCCACCTTCCCTGCGACTTCCGAGTGCCTCATGCCAGCGGGGCTCACGAGGATCTCTCCATCGACGAGCTCATATTTTCGGCCGTCCTTCGGGGTGTTGAGCAGATCCTGAATCGTTGCAGTGCCTTTGATGGACATTGTGGTCATTGTATAGCCGCCACCGGTTCACGTGCTAACCAAGTGCACGGCATGAGCCAGACAGAAATCATTGAGCTCAAAGAGCGACCCTTCAAATTGTCGCCGAATAATAAGAGTTCCTCGCAGTGAAGTCGCGAAAGAGGCGAAAGACTGGCTATTCCGCCGATCGTCACGGCAGTGTTTGTGCACTGATCCAATCCTGTAACGATTGCCGGTACCGGTCCACGCGCACATTCTCATCGCTGGAACGGTCGTTCGTTTCCCTGGCGTCTGCGCACATGTCATACAGCTTTGAACGTTGCGAGTCTACCTCAAAGATGTATTTCCAACAGCCATCCGCCAACCCAAGGAAGCCGAGGGAATAATCGGTGAAGAAGAGAGCCATATCGTTGCGAGGGTCCAACAGCGATGAGCCCATGCTGCTCGTAGGAATTGCGAGCCCCAGCAAATCGAGAATAGTCGGCATCGTGTCGATGAGGCTGGCTGTGTGCCGAGCTCGAATCTGCTGCGTGACGACGCCGGGTATGCCAATCAGATACGGTACGCGAACGTTTTCGTCATAGATAAACAGCGAGTGGCCGATATTTCCTTCGTGTTGCCCGAATGCCTCGCCATGATCTCCGAACACGACAAACAGCGTCTTGTTTTCAAGGTTGCGCTCGCGCAACCCTCGAAGCAGATCGCCGAGCGACTCGTCTCCGTAATGCAGCGCGTTCTGGTAATTCGCGAACTCGGTACTTCCGGGGAATGGGCCGCGTGTCGGAGTCGCATAAGGATGATGTCCCGCAACTGGAAGATAGGTAATGAAGAAGGGTTGCTCTCGCGGCAGCGCATCGATCCACTTGAGAATTCGCTCCACCGCGGCCGGCTCGTCGACGCCAAAGCTGGAGTTCACGTTTCCCCCGATCGTCCCCGCGTCCTCGAGGACATCAAACCCCCGGTTCCTGATGACGGCTTCCATGCCCAGGTACATAAATCGTCCCGAGTGGAAGAGCGCCGTGCTGTACCCCGCATCGGCTAATGTTTGCGCCATCGACGGACATCGAACATTGGCGTACGATTCGGCCGGCGTCTGAAAGGCGGGATAGCGCGCGCACAGCACAGCGAACAACCCCTTGATACTTTCCGGATACACCGCGTAGGCGCGTTCAAACACTATCGATCGCTCCGCAAGCCGGCTCAAATTCGGCATAGGGTCCGCAATTGATCCGTAGATTCCAAGATACTGGGCAGCCGTGGACTCGAGGGCAATCAACACCACGTTCCGTCCCCTGGCTGTTCCACGAAAGGATCGAAGCGGTGTCGAAGACAGATCTGATGGAAACGGAGGAGTTCTCCAATCAATCCATCCGTCTTCTAACCCTCGATGCTTCTCGATCCTCACAGGCAGCAGAGCGCCGTAAGCGTTGCGATGCTTGCCCGCTGTTTCAACGTGTGCCGATGCAAGCAGGCCAATGATCGTCACGACGATTGCAGCTACCACAACAGACGGCCGCAATCGAAACTTCAACCGATGCAATAGAAGCGGGAACACGACAGCTGCCGTGATAACCGTCGCCATAGCTCCGATGTTTCCCGGAGTGAGGTAGTGGCGGATCGAGTCCAGCAGCGGACCGCGTGCGGCGCGCATCATAGGCCATGTCAGCGGCGACGAAAGAATCCGCGCGATCGGAACGTTAACGGCGCTGTACAGGGCGAGAATTGCATAGAGCGCCCATGCCGGCTTTGGCCGCTTCATCGCGTGGTCCACTGCAGCGAAAAGCAGCGCCATCAGAAGGTCCTGCCAAACATAGGCGGCGGGTGTCCACAGGGACACCGGCATTGAATGTCCGGCGAGCATCAGCAGATGCGCCACAGTAAGGACTCCAAAAAGACTGGCCGCTCTCATCGGAGAATCAGGTTCAGCCGCTTCAGGAGCAGGACCGAAACTACTGCGCTTCGACCCCGCTTGTTCCAGATCCAATCGTGCACGAGAACGGCACGCGCGGGTGGATTGCGGTACACGGTTTCGCGGCATCCGGTGAAAGAGAGGGGAATAACGACAAGATCGGAATCCGCCTCCCCCTCACAACGAAAGAGTTCATGTTCCAACCGAATGCTTTCGTCCACGAACGCCTTCGCCATTTCCAGATGCTCGAGACTGCAATCGAGGATCTGTATATCTGCGGCAGGGAAGAGACGCCGCAGCAGAATTGCAGATCTGGGATACATCCCACCGCCAACAATTGTCACTCTTCGCACTCCGGATAGATTTGCCACAAGCGTCCGCAGGGCTCTCTCATGGGTGCGGAGTAGAAAGTACTGAATCAACCTCGATCGCAACACGATGCGTTCGAGCGTTTCCAGGTTGAAGAACTCTATCCAGCGGAGCACCGCTGGCCACCGACTGGTCTTCGCATTAAGAACGCCGGAATCGCTCATGCGCGTCCAGTGCCGTGACGGGTTTTCATGGTGTTCAACGTGATACCCGTCATTGAAGAATGCGAAGTTGTAAAAGCTGCCGTAGTTGCTGGTCGTTTCCCCGACGTGCTCGAAGTATCCATGAAGATAACAAAGAACCAGACCGAGAACGGTTCCAGGCAGATAAACCCCTATGAAAAAACCTGGATTTGCCAACGCAAGCATTCCCCAAATGGCAACGATCAGCAATATCTCGGTGGCGGCTCCTCGTGTCCATCGAAGGCGCATGGAAAGTCCGCGATGATGCGCAAGGTGACGGTCTCTCCAGATGCTTTGTGGAATGCCAAGCACCGCAGTGAGATACAGGGCATAAATGCGATTGATTGCGTTTGATCGGAAAAAAGGCAGGTGCAGAAAGTGATGCGAGATCGTGTTCGAGCTCCACCAGACTCCGATGGCGATCACTGGAACCGATGGCGCGACGACGAGCGCTAATCCATGGAGCAGAGAAAGCGCGACGAGATAAGCATCACGGTAAGAGTAACGAAAGACTTGCGACGTCATCTGTCACCTTCCCGCGTACCTGACATGTTATCTTTATAACAATCCAGCGGGAATGACAAGAATTGCGATCGGAGACGGTCCTTGGCTGTCCGGCCAATCCATAAGCTGAAGGGCATGGACACGCGCAGGATTCTTCGAGAGCGGTTTGGATTCGATGAGTTTCGTCCAGCCCAGCGCGAAGTCATCGATCTCGTTCTGAGCGGCCAGAATGTTCTTTCGGTAATGCCGACCGGGAGCGGAAAGTCCCTGTGCTTCCAGCTTCCGGCGCTCCTCCTGCCCGGCCTGACGCTGGTTGTCTCGCCATTAATTGCTCTCATGAAGGATCAGACGGATCACCTCGACAAACTTGGTGTACCCGCCGGCGTGATCAACAGCACCATACCGCGCGACATCCAACGTGACCGAATGGATCAGGCGGCTTCCGGTCAAATAAAGCTTTTGTATGTGGCGCCAGAGCGTTTTCAGAATCAAGAGTTTATGGCGGAAATCCGAAAGTTAAAGGTGAGCCTGTTCGCCGTCGACGAGGCGCACTGCGTTTCTGTGTGGGGACACGATTTTCGCCCCGATTACCTGCGATTGCGCCGTGCCATTAATAGCCTCGGGAATCCTCCCGTCGTCGCGCTGACCGCAACCGCTACTCCGGTTGTTCGTGCCGACATTTTGAAGCAACTGGAGATCGAGGGCGCGGCGCAGGTGGTCAGCGGATTCGATCGACCGAACCTCTACCTTGAAGTGCGAGAAGTCGCGTCAGTCGCAGAGAAAGTCAAGGCAATCGTCGATCTGTGTGATTGGGGTGGGACCGGGATTATCTATGCGGGCACCCGGGGCAACGTTGAAAACATTCATCGAGCACTGCGCAGACATAATGTCGATGCCGTCGCCTACCATGCGGGATTGGCTATCCGGGACCGAAAAGCCGTGCAGGACCGATTTATGTCGCGGGAAACCGGGATTATCGTCGCCACGAATGCATTCGGAATGGGTATTGATCGATCCGACGTTCGCTTCGTTGTTCACGCCGACATACCCGATTCACTCGAAGCTTACTACCAGGAAGTGGGCCGCGCAGGTCGTGATGGCAATCCCGCCCAGGGGTTGCTTCTCTTCAACTATGCGGACAAATGGATCCCGGAGGTGTTCATTGACGCGAGTCATCCGCCGCCTGACTACCTCAAGCAAGTCTACGGCCGACTGCTTGCGTCAGGCGAGCGCGTGATCATCGGAGACAAATGGCGGCAGGTCGCGGCGCGCATGGATCAAAAATTTCATTCGGCTGTTACCATTCTGCACCGCTCCGGCCATGTCGAACGGATGCACACGGCCGCTGGCTCCGGAGTGCGGATCCTTCGTCCGAACGACAGCGAGCTGCGAGACTTCAATTTCGAGGACCTCGAACGTCGGAGGGATCTCGAACTGCGAAAACTCCGCGTCATGCTCGAGTACGCAAGCCGGTTCAAGAAACACTGCTATCGTTCGTTCGTGCTGCGGTACTTCGGCGAATGGACGAAAGTGAAGGATTGCGGCAACTGCAGCCGTTGCGCGCCTACGGCGCGAGACCGGTTCAGGACAGCTGTTCCGCGCACGACAGTGAACTCTCCGGTATTGCCCGCTGAGCGAAAATCCGAAGGTCTCGCGGGCGACTCTACAACCATCGCTTTGAAGGTTCTTTCCTGCATTCTCCGCGCCAGTGAGCAACTCGGCAGAGAAAAAGTGGCCAGGATTCTTGCAGGTTCGAACGACGCGTCAATTCAGAGCTTCAAGCACCTGACGACCTATGGCATTCTGCCTGAGTATTCGATTCGCGCCATCGTGGGCATCATCGACTATCTGATACAAGAGGGCTATATCGATCCCGGTGACGGGTTCCGCCCGATTATTCGCGTAACCACCAAGGGCCGTCAGTTCCTGAAGGAACGACCGCCGATCGCCATTCCCGCAATCTAAATCGGCGAGTGGGTTTACACACTCTTGCGAAAGCAACCCACGACGTGATCATCCACCATCCCCACTGCCTGCATGAATGCATAGCAAATCGTGGTCCCCACGAATCGAAAGCCGCGGCGCTTCAAGTCTTTGCTGAGTGAATCGGATTCTCGCGTGGATGGTGGAACATCCTTCATCGATCTCGGAGAATTGATCTTCTGCTTTCCGCTAACGAACGCCCAGACGTAGGCGTCGAAAGAGCCGAATTCTTTCTGCACCCGACGAAATGCCTTGGCGTTATCGATCGTCGATTCAATCTTCAGTCGATTACGAACGATGCCGGCATTCTTCATCAGTTTCTCTACGCGCACGGTCGTGTATCGTGCCACACGCTGGGGATCGAAGTTGTCGAAGGCTTTCCGATAGGCCTCGCGCTTCTTGAGAATGGTTTCCCAGCTCAGCCCGGCCTGCGCGCCTTCCAGAATCAGAAACTCAAACAGCAGTCTGTCGTCGTGGACGGGAACTCCCCATTCTCTGTCGTGATAGGAAATATTCGGTTCCGCTTTCGCCCACGCGCAGCGCACGATATTTGAAGCTTGTGCCTGTGCCGGCATCTACGTCCTCCGCTCGATGGATGGCCCTCCGGCTTGCACACGCGTCAGCAGCACACCGCCGAGGATAAAGAGAATCATTACGGTCAGAATCGCGAGGCGCTGATTGCCACCCGTCGCATGGGAGACCTGGCCGAAGATCAACGGTCCAAGCACCGCGGCCGACTTGCCGCAAAGAGAGAAGAACCCGAAGAAGTCACCCTCTCTGCCTTTCGGAGTCAGCGACGCCATGAATGCGCGCGCCGCCGCCTGAATCGCGCCCAGTCCTGTGCCCGCAAAGACGGCAATACCGAAGAACTGCATCTTCGTTTGAACGAGATACGCGGCTGTTACAACGAAACACCATTGAACGATGACGATCAGTAGGACGCGCTTGGGTCCGAGCGTATCGGTGGGTTTGGCCCACAGAAAAGCGCCGACGAGCGCTGAGATCTGGACCACGAGGAAAAGATAGATGGCTTCCGGTTGCGTGAACTCGAGAGTTTTCTGAGCGAAACCCGCGGCGAAGTAGACAACGGTGTTCGTTCCATCTTCGAAGAAAAAGTATGCCAGCAGGAATCGGCGGAGGGCCTTGTGTTGAAAGATCTCCCGGAATGTTTGCCACGATTCACGAATGCCCCCGCGTGCGGCTTCGAGAATTCCCATTCGAGCCGGAGCATCGCGCGGAAGCCACAGGAATGCGGGCATAGCGAAGACCAGAAATGCAGCCGCGATTGCAATCCACGCGGGCTTATAGAGCTGCTTCAATACGAACGCCAGCGCCAGCAGCAGGCCAAGAGCCGAGCCCGCGTAGCCCGTACCGAATCCCCATCCTGAAACGCGTCCCTGATATGCCGGGGGCGCGATCTCCGGCAGATAAGCGTTGTAGAAAACCAGGCCACCCTCAAAACCGATGTTCGCGATAACGGTGATCGCAAACCCCCAGAGCAGCATATCGGGTTGCACTGTCCCAAACAGCGCGACGGCGCCGACACATCCCAGCGTGTAGGCAATGAGCAGAAATTTGCGTACGCCGGCAAAATTCGCGACGGAGCCCATGATGGGGGACGTGGCCGCCACCACCAGCATGGACATGGAGATAATCCGGCCCCACCAGAGATCGCCGCGGCCATCGGCGTTCCCGACAATCGCGTTCTGGTAAAAGCCCTGCCAGACGACTGCCGGCAGCACAACATAGAAGGAATTGGCGAAGTCGAATAGGCACCAACTGACAATGGTTCGGAGTTGGCCGCTCGAGAAATGTTCAGACGCGCGTGATTGTGATATCACAGGTTTCGCCATCGATATCCATGCGGGTGGCGTTTCCGTTTGTGCCCTGACTGATCTGTGTTGCCAGGGTTTCCGACATCACATATGTGGACAGCTTCTCCACAGCCTCAGCGATCCGTGAAGGAGCCTGAAACTGAATGCGGATCCGGTCTGTTACGTCAAATCCCGCATCTTTGCGCATATTCTGAACGCGGTTCACAAATTCCCGCGCAAGTCCTTCGTTGACGAGGTCCGGAGTGAGTGCGGTATCGAGCGCTACCGTCAGCCCCGCTTCAGAATCGACCAGCCATCCCTCGATGCTCTGAGCGCTTATCGAAACGTCTTCACGGGAAATCGTTACAGGATTGCCTGCGACTTCCGCTGAGACGGTTCCGTCTTTCTCGAGCTGAACGATCTCCGCGGAAGACATCTCCTTGATGCGCTTCGCAACCGCATTGACCTGCTTCCCAAACTTCGGGCCAATGATTTTGAAGTTTGCTGTGGCTGTTTTTCGAACGATAGGAGACGACTCGTCGATGAACTCGATGGCCTTGACGTTGATTTCTTCGAGGATGACCGAAGTCATGTGCTCAATAAGGCGCCGAGTTTCGGCCGCGGCCGGAATCGCGACACGGGAAAGCGGTTGACGTGTCTTGAGGCTCGTCTTTGCCCGCATCGACCGCACGAGCCCGACGACACGTTGGGCGACATCCATTCGTCTTTCTAGTTCGGAATCGATCCATGCTTTGTTGGGCTCGATCATGCGTGCGATGTGAACGGACTCGAATGGCTCCCGCTTCGTTACGCTCATGAGATTGCGGTACATCTCATCGGCGAGGAATGGCGCGATCGGTGCGGTCATCTTGACGATGCCCACCAGGCATTCGAAAAGGGTTTGGTATGCTGCCGTCTTGTCGCGTCCCGGGTCGCTTTTCCAGAAACGTCGGCGATTCCTCCGGACGTACCAATTCGAGACCTGCTCGGTCGTGAAATTGGCGACAATCCGTGCGGCGCGCGTCGGGTCGTAAGACTCCATCGCGTCGACGTATTCCGCCGCTGTGCTGTTGAGCACCGAAAGGATCCAGCGGTCGATGTCCGGACGTTCGTTGATCGGCACGTCGGATTCCTGATGCGCGAATTTGTCGATATTGGCGTACAACGCGAAGAATGCGTACGTATTCAGGAGAGTGCTGAAGAACTTCCGCTGCACGTCCGCAATGGACTCCACGTCGAAGAGCTTTGGCTTCCAAGTGGGGCTGCTCGCGATGAGGAACCAGCGAAGGCTGTCGGCGCCATACTGTCCGATGACCTGGAATGGATCGACGGTGTTGCCGCGCGTTTTCGACATCTTCTGACCGTTCTTGTCGAGCACAAGATCGCTGCAGATCACGTTCTTGAAACACGGCTGCTTGAACAGAAACGAGCTGATGGAATGCAGCGTATAAAACCATCCTCGAGTCTGGTCGACGGCCTCTGAAATGAAGTCGGCAGGAAATGAATGTTTGAACGTTTCCTGGTTTTCGAACGGGTAGTGCCACTGCGCGAAGGGCATGGCGCCCGAGTCGAACCACACATCAACAAGCTCAGGAATGCGTTTCATGGAACCGCCGCAAGAGCACTTCAGAATGACATCATCGATATAGGGGCGATGCAGGTCGAGAGGCTCCGGCAGCGTCGCCCCTTCGCGACGGAGTTCCTCCACACTGCCTACAGATCGTTTCGCGTCGCAGCTTTGACAAACCCAGATCGGAATAGGCGTTCCCCAATATCGATCACGCGAGATAGCCCAGTCCTTGTTTTCTTCCAGCCAGTTCCCGAAGCGGCCTTCGCCCGTCTCCGGCGGATACCAGTGGATCGTTTTGTTGAATGCGATCATGTCGGGCGCGTAATCGGTCGTGCGGATGTACCAGGACTTGCGTGCGTAGTAGAGCAGGGGAGTATCGCATCGCCAACAGTGCGGATACGCGTGCACGTAAGTTTCTTTCTTCAAGAGCAACCCACGCGCTTTCAAGTCCGCGGTGATCTCCGGATCCGCCGCTTTGAAAAATTTCCCTGCGTACGGCCCAGCCTGCGCGGTGAACTGGCCGCGACTATCGAGGGCTTGAATCATAGGCAGATTGTGTTTGAGCGAAGCCTGGTAATCGTCTTCACCATAGGCGGGCGCCATATGGACGATGCCGGAGCCGTCGGTGGTCGTGACGAAGCTTCCGGCGATGACGAACCAGGCCTTCCTGTCTACCGGGTAGTAACTGAACCACTGCTCGTATTCCTTGCCGACCAGCGCGCTGCCGGGCATGGTCTCAAGAACTTCAGCCCCTTCACCCAGCACGCTGAGGCGGGCCTTTGCAAGGAACAAGGTATCGTCCTTAAAGCGCACTTTCACGTACTCGACATCGGGATTTACCGCGAGCGCCACGTTGGAGATCAACGTCCATGGTGTCGTGGTCCAAACGAGGAGGTACGTGCTCTCTTCGCCTTTCACTTTGGCCTTAACGTAAACAGAAGGGTCCTGGACGTCTTTGTATCCCAGCGAGACTTCATGCGATGACAAGGGAGTGCCGCAGCGTGGGCAATAGAGCTGGATCTTGAAACCCTGATAGATGGCGCCTTCCTTGAAGTACCGATCGAGGGCCCACCACACGGACTCGATGTATGCGTTCTCGCACGTGATGTAGGGGTGTTCCATGTCGATCCAGTAACCCATTCGTGCGGTGAGGTCTTCCCACATCCCCTTGTATTCGAAGACGGATTTTCGGCATTCCGCGTTGAATTTCGCGATTCCGTACGTTTCGATCTCGCCTTTGTGCTTCAGGCCAAGCTTCTTTTCGACTTCGATTTCGACAGGCAACCCGTGCGTATCCCAGCCGGCCTTGCGATGAACCTGGAATCCTCGCATCGTCCGGTAACGGCAGACGAGGTCCTTGATTGTTCTGGCGAAGACATGATGGATACCTGGACGGCCGTTGGCGGTTGGGGGCCCCTCGTAGAAGGTGTAGTCGGGCGCGTTTTTCCGGGCGTCGAGACTTTTCTTAAAAAGGTCGCTGCTTGCCCAGTGTGAGAGGACATCCTTCTCGAGGTCGGGCAGGCTTACCTTGTCCGATATCTGCTTGAACATAACGGGTTAATGTAGCATGTCTGGCGGCTCGTTCGTTTCGGCTATACTCCACGCATGCCACAATATGATGCGGCCTTTCAGGGAAGTCGGGGGGCCTTCAGCGAGGTTGCCTCCTGGGAATTGTTGGGGACAAACGCTCAATTGCTTCCTTGTCCGAGACTGGAGGAGGTATTCGAGGCGGTGCTGAGCCGCACCGCACTCTATGGAGTTGTTCCCGTCGAAAATACGCTCGCAGGCTCGGTACTCCTCGGCGTAGATCTGTTGATTCAACATAATCTGCACGTCATCGGCGAGACCGTTTGCCGGATCGAGCATGCTTTGATCGGAGCCCCCGGAGTTCATTTGAAGGATGTCCGGCAAGTGATGTCGCATCCCGTAGCGCTTGCGCAGTGCGAATTGTTTTTTCAATCGCATCCGGAGATTCAGGCCGTCCCCGAGTACGACACCGCCGGCGCCGTGGAAAAAGTGATCAAGGAGAACCGAAAGGACTGCGCGGCTATAGCGGGAAGCCGTGTCGCCGAGATCTTCGGTGGCGTCGTTCTCGAGGACAAAATTCAGGATCATGCGGAGAACTACACACGCTTCCTTCTTGTGTCGCCGGAAAAGCGCGAAGTCGACGATTCCGTTCGCAATAAGACAACTCTTGTTGTGAAGCTTGCCAATAACCCGGGTTCGCTGTTCCACTCGCTGCGGCCGTTCGCGGAGCGCGGTATAGATCTGACCAAAATCGAGAGCCGGCCAATTAAAGGTTCGCCCTTCGAGTATTTATTCTATGTAGATTTGGTTTCCGAGCCGGGACGACACAGCGTGGTCGCGGAGGCGCTCGGGGAACTGAAGAAAATCAGCGCATCCGTCCGATTACTCGGAAGCTATCCGATGAGGCCGACGAAGGCCTAGCCGCATTTCGCGTGCGCCGTGAAAAGCGCTGGTCCACAGTGGGACTTGAAGATAAAACCCACCGGGAACTGGTTCGCTCCGGCCGGTAAGCAGGCCCGAAACGAGTGATGCAGAAGCCGACCCGTCGAGAATCGAGGGAAGGCGGACGACGATGGAAGAACACGAGCGAAAGAGTTCCATCGGATCTGCCAGGGTATTGGCGACGGCATGCAGGCAAAAGGGAATCAGATGCAACACGGGAAGCCCCAACGGTCAGTCAACCGGCAACTCGCGAGTCTCTGCCGCCGGCTAAACCGCGACATTCATCCGGTGTGGCCGCCAGGCCGTTTTGTCGACGACCGTGGTGGCCGTTCTATCGAACCTTGCCTGGCCTGAAAACCTGCCGGAGGCTGTGACTCACCTTCGTCGCAATGCGCCGCGTCACATCGGCTGCCCGCAGTTGGACGTCGAAGGTCGTGCGAATGATCTTCTCGAAGCGAGGGTGGTCGATTCGATGATCGAAAGCTTCGCGGTAACCGACCTTGCTTCCGAAGCCTAGAATGCGTTGATCCTCCTCGGTCAAATTGCTGAGAAATGCTGCATTGAGCAGCAGTGGGTGATATCGGTAGTAATCGAGATCCCGCTGGAGAAGGGGCACATCTGGATCGTGATAGACCAAGAAGAATGCCCACCGCGGATCGAGTATCGGCATGCTCTGGCGGTGTATTCCGGATGTGTCAAAGAGAAACGCGGTTCCTGGGGGGCCCGCGATTTCCATGAACATGTCCGCGGGAAAATCGGGTAGATCTCCCTCGCGGTACACCCTCGCCGAGTACTTCCTGTGGGTGCCCCTCAGGTAGTTGAACGCTCCATTGCGGACATCGGTGAGGTATACCCCGAGCTTGAGCTCCCGCGGAATGCCAGGAGAGTTTTCTGGGTCATACCAGGAGTCGCTGTGCCAGCCGTGATAGTCCAGCCGAGCGGGGACCGACAACCAGCCCTTCGCCTCGACGAGCTCGAACGTCGTCCCGATGTATCCGCGAAGCAATTCCTTGAGGACGGGATCCAGAGCCACCTCGAGAAAAGCTTGATCCACGGTCAGAAGGTCAGTGACGAAATGACGCGAAGGTTCGTTTGTCACATACCCATCGACGTCATTCCAGCGCATGCGCTGGAGCCGGGCGCCAAACGCCTTTTGCATGCGCGTGAGCTGATCCTGGGAGACAAGCTGGGGCAACACGATAACGCCGTTGTCTTCGAGTTCCGTGAGCAGCTGTGTCGCCATCCTTGTCGCCTCCGTCGCGCTCTCCTCAGGTGTGTGTGATCAATCGGGAGGGACCAGGCATGGACATGGGAGGAAGGTCGATTCGTGGTTCCTGACCTCGGCGGCCGATCCAGTGTTTGCGAGTGCCGCCACAACTCCACCGTGCTATAAGGGCTCCAGGAACCGTCAGCGACGTCACCGTACCCACTCGATGAAAACCTACATGGAGCCGCAGCCGAAGGGCCGCGAGATTCTCTGGGCAAACCACGCAACCCACGCGTCGAGCCCCTTGCTCGGCGAACAGCGTGACCAGAGCATTCTGGAAGGCCTGCGCGAGCACGCCCAACCCCTGGGCTTCTGGCGACGCCGCGATATTGTGGGAGAAGAACGTCCCTTTCTCGAGCGGCCAGGTGATGTCGTGATCTGAGCAAGGGACCGGTCCGCTGTTGAACCAGACGTGACATAGGATGCGCCCGCCGACGGCACCCACAAAAGCCAGACTGCCCTGATCCAGGCGGGCGCGGACCACATCGGCTGGTGTCTGGTCCACTGCGCATAGGCCCTCCAGATCCGCGACTCCCGCCCGCCGGACCTCGAGATCGCGAAGGCGGCCCACACCCGCAGGTGCGTCACGTAATTCGAGGATCGCGAGGCGTGCAACGCGAAACGTCGGCGACAGTCGAGACATTACGAGCAGTCGGGATGCTGCGAACGTCATCTTGTCGCGATAGGACATGTCAGTCCTTGCAAGTTGCCGTCGCAATGTAGCGAACTGCCGCCAAACGGCGGCGCCACCGGCACTCATAAAGCAACTCCCGACGGGCGCCGGTCAAAATCCGGCCGGTTGACCACCGTGATGTGGGGGACTTGGAACCGCGCTTCGTCCAAGTCGAGCATCAGCAGATGCCCATCGTCCATCTTTCGGAACCCGTGCTTTGACAAGAACTCAGCCGCAGGGCCATTCTTCGAGGTCGGTTCAAAACGCCCGAGCAAATGCCGTGCGCCCGCCCGCCAAAGATCTTCCGCAGCACTAGCCAGAAAGGCGGTCTCGACTGCTCTGCCGAGCACCCGACAAGAGAGCAGCATGGTTTCCAGGATGAACGTGTCCGGAACGTCGGCCTTTCGCTGCGCGAATAACATACCGACGGTTCCATAGTCGCCGAAGCGATCGGAGACCTCGAGCGAATACAGGCGCCAAGTCGGATCCGCGAGGAGCGCCGTCACTTCGGCTTCCGACCGCCTGATGGTTGTGAGATTGAACTGGTTGGTCTTCTGGGTGAGTTGAGCGGCTCGGGCGATACCCTCCGGGGATAGCCGCGCGACACCGATCTTCAGTTCAAGTCCTTCTAAGTACGCGCGCAAAGCGGCCGGATTACCGTCCTCCGAAGGAGGGGCCACCGCCGCTCGCGCCTTCTCGATCGCGTACATGTCGGCGCGGAGGGTATCCTCCTCCGTGATAGCGGCCCGGTCCAGCTCCGGTAAGGCGCGTAGAGCCGCGACGTATTCGGCCGGATCTTGGGGCATAGGCAGCACGGTAACCTCGGGGGCGAGCTGCCTGACCTCCTCGCGCTCGACAGGGTTGTCATCCACGAAAACAAAGCTTGAGAGTCCAACCGAGAGTTCGGCGGCGAGTTCCCGAAGGGATTCCGATTTCCGCTGCCATGAGATTCGCCATCCGGCCAAGTGTTTGCGGCGGATCCGCATCTCGGGGTGCGTGTCCAGCACCGTCAGGGCTTCTCCTTCGTTGTTCTTACTGGCCACCGCCAGGAGCAGCCCCTGGCGGCGCAGAGCAAGGAGTGCGTCCTGGAACGCGACGTAAGCGCTTCCCGGTCCACTGTCGCCCAATGCGATGCCGGATGGGCCATCCTCGCCCAAGATGCCACCCCAAAGCGTGTTGTCAAGTTCCAAAACCAGAACCTTGGCGGGAGCGACGTGGAGCGGGGCGATCATTCGAGACAATCCCCAGGCGAGCTTCTGCACAAAGGAGTCGGAGAACGGACATCGCGCCAGGTGCCATCGCCGCATGTCATAGGCAGTCTCAGTACCCGCTCGGTCAACTAGCTCCGCTATGTCCAACAGCCTTGCGCCACGGACGCGACGAACCTCCTGGCAGAGTTTGAGATTGAGCTCGTGGTATAGCGCCCGAAGCGATGCCGGATGGCTAGCATCGAGGATGCCAAGCGGCAGACTGTATGGCGGTGGGAGCGTGCCGACCAGCAGTGCCGTTTTTCCTCCTGTCGCCTTAACGAACTCCGACAACGCACCGCAAAGTCGGTCGATCTCGGCCGCAGCCTCGGCACGTGCCGAGGCTATTTCGCCGCCATCCAGCATCGCCAGCCGCGTCAGAACGGGCTCGCACAGATCCTCGATGCGCGGCAGAACGACAGTGACGCCACCGGGATCATGGCGCAGGATGCTACTCGGATCGAGCAGAGACTGATAGATTTGATTGAATGGCGCTAACGCGAATGTCGGGGCCAGCCCACGCTGGGCCAGGAAGCATCCAAGCGCTGGTACGATTGGGTCGACCGTAAAGCTTGCGGTGATAGAGATGGACACCGATTTCCCGACCGGTTCGGTCTGGAATGAACGCCAACGGACCAGAAAGTCTCGGCTTCGGGAGGTCGGGGTGAGCGGCTCCATCAGACGCCTTCGGGCGCGCGGTCCGGGACTTCGGGGCCTCCGCCAAAACACGTAGAAGATAGGCAACTAAGTCCTGAAGCGAGCGCATGCGGAGGATCTCTACAGTCGAGATCGATACGTCTAGCTCCTGCTCCACGCTAGCGATGAACGTCAGGTTCGCAAGAGAATCTCAGCCCGGCGTATTCTGGGGCGTCGAATGCGCACTTAACTTTGTCTGAGGTGCACCGGTCACGTCGCTGAGTATCTGCGTCAGTCGGGAAAGCAGTTCAGATTCCGTCTGCATGAACCAGCGCACTCCGGGGCACCAAGTGCAATCACGGTGCGATTTGGCGAAAGAAAGTTAAAAGAATAAGCGCTTCGTAGGGCAATTGCAATGGCACAAACGTGTTGCCCACACTCTACGCTGGTGCCTTG
>Ga0105248_10001490_pt1 | contig 26065 bp, 23 predicted proteins | sample KBSS34metaG_FD_81524 | JGI IMG/M metagenome (GOLD analysis project Ga0105248, IMG submission 81524) | Switchgrass rhizosphere microbial communities from Kellogg Biological Station, Michigan, USA - KBS S3-4 metaG | ecosystem: Host-associated > Plants > Roots > Rhizosphere > Soil | place... | reverse complement strand
GTCCACGCTGACTCCCAGGTCATCCATCCGCGCGCGGATGGATGACCTGGGAGTCAGCGTGGACCTGGTCTACCCGTTCACCCTGGCGACCCGAACCGAGCTCGAGGCCTTCCGCCCTGCGCTGGAGGTCGCCGCTGAATTGGGCGCGCAGGCCGTGAACGCGCTGGTCTATCACCGCGACCCTGGCCAACGGGTGGAGAGCTTCGGGCGCTTCTGCGCCCTGGCCATGGAGTACGGGCTGAAGGTCGCCGTCGAGCTCTATCCGCCCTCGCAGGTCCGCACCCTGTCCGACGCGCTCGCCCTGGCGGCCAGCGCGGGAGCTCCGGGGGGGGTAGGGGTGAACGTCGATTTCCTGCACCTCGTGCGGTCGGGCGGCGACCTGGCCGAGCTTCGCGCCGCACCAGCCGAGGCGATCCTCTATGGCCAGTACAGCGATGCGCCGCCCGATTGCGATCCGGCGTATCGCGAGTATGAAGCCACCTTCCAACGCCTTTTTCCCGGCGAAGGCGGACTGGATGTTGCGGGCTTTGCGCGCAGTCTTCCCGTCGGGGTTGCAGCCAGCGTCGAAGTCCCGCGGGAAGACCTTGTGGCCGCCGGCGTGCCGGCCGCTCAGCGGGCGCGCGAAGCGGTGAAACGCACGCTCAACATTCTTATTGCAGCACATGTTTGCGAAGAAAATTGACCAATATGGCGCTATATAACGTCGAGATTGTCGCTAAACTTATGCTACTTGCGTAAAGATGGTCGCCACTCCTTCGCGCCGGCCCGGGAGGGGCCCGCTGCGGGTGGAGAGGCCGGGAGCGAGAAGGTGCTTTGGATGGGTAACCTCAAGAATACGAACCTGGTCGTCAGCGATCTGTGCCTGGGCACGAACGCGTTCGGGACGGCCATCGATCAGGCCGGCGCCAACGCCCTGTTGGACTGCTTCGCGGAACTGGGCGGCGACTTCATCGACACCGCGCGGTCATACGGCGACTGGATCCCCGACGCCCCGCCCGGCGCCAGCGAGCGGGCCGTCGGCGCCTGGCTGAAGGGCCGTAACCGCGCCGAATTCCGGATCGCGACGAAGGGCGGCTTCTTTGATCTGCGCAAGGGCGACTGGCGCAACCGGGTCACGCCCGAAGATATCGCCCAGGATCTGGATGAGAGCCTGGAGCATCTCGGCGTCGAGGCGATCGACCTCTACTGGCTGCATGCCGACAATCCGCAGGCCCCGGTGGGTCCGATCATGGACGCCCTGATCGCGCAGCAGACGGCCGGCAAGATCCGCTACTTCGGCGCCTCCAATTGGACCGGCGAGCGAGTGTCCGAGGCGCAGGACTACGCCGCGTCGATCGGCCACCAGGGCTTCGCCGCCATCCAGCCGTTCTGGGGCCTCGCGGTTCCCAATCCGGAGGGCGCCGCCGCCCAGGGCTACGGGATCTATTATGATGACGCGCTGCGTCGCGTCCACGCGTCAGGCGTCACGGCCATTCCCTATGCGGGCCAGAGCCGCGGCTTCTTCAGCAAGCTGGCCGCAGACGGCGAGGCCGGTCTGCGCGAGGACCTGAAGGCCATGTACCTCAACGACGCCAACCGCGCGCGATTGAAGGCCGTTCAACGGGTTGCGGACCGGCACGAGTGCGGCCTGAACGAGGTCGTGCTCGCCTATCTGATCAACCAGCCGCACCCGACGATCCCGATCATAGGCGCCTCCCGGCCGGAACAGCTCGTAGAGAGCGCCAAGGCCGTGACGCTGAAGCTCGCCCCGAACGAGCTCGCCGAGCTCGAGGCATCCTGAACCTCCGCCCGCGGAGCCTCTCCAGTTGTCGCGCTAGATGTGAGCGCGACCTTTAGCCTTGTCGCCGCGCCCGCCGACGTCCGGCGGCGCGGCGCTGCGGCATGCCTGCATTTTGAAGGCTCCCCGCTTGAGCCGCGGTCGAGGGCGGCCCAAGGCGGCTCCGCCACGATGGCGCAACGTCACCCTGTGACCCGCCCGCCGCCCGGCAGAGAGCAAATTGGGATACGATCTTCTTGCGCGTCTAGAACAATCAGCGAAGTGGTCGTCACCGCGACGCGAGCAGTCGCTCCAGGAAGTGCCGATGGCGGCGCCTCGGCTGCTGCTGGAGACAGCGTTCCCGACGGCCGCTCAGCCCGTCGAAGCGGTGAGCCCGCCGTCCACCACGATTTCGGCGCCGGTGATGTAGCTGGCCTCGTCCGAGGCGAGGAACAGCGCCGCGCGGGCCACGTCCCAAGCATCGCCCATCCGGCCCATCGGGACCTGGGCATGACGCTTGGCGACCATAGCCTCATAGTCTCCGCCGCCGTAGCGATCGGCGAGACGCTGGACCAGCGGCGTCAGCATCAGGCCCGGCGTGACGCAGTTGAGCCGGACACCCTGGCGGGCGAAGGCCACCGCCGTCACCTTGGTGAACTGGATCAAACCCGCCTTGGCGGCCGCGTAGGCCACCTGGTCCTTGCCCACCCACCGCAGGCCCGCCACCGAGGCGATGTTCACGACAGCGCCGCCGCCCTGATCAGCCATGACCGGCAGCGCCGCCTTGCTGGTGAGAAAGGCGCTGGTCAGGTTGAGGTCCAGCTGCGCGCGCCAGGTGGCCTCGTCCATGGTGACCGGGTCGCCCGGCTCCGAGCGGCCGACGTTGTTCACCAGCACATCCAGGCGGCCAAAGCGGCTCACGCACTCGGCGACGAGCGCATCCACCTGACCGGAGTCGGTGACGTTGCAGGCGGCCACTTCCAGGCGGCCGCCTTCCGCCTCCACGATGTCGCGCGTGGCCTCGGCCGCAGCGAGGTCGATGTCCACCCCGAGCACCGTCGCGCCCTGCCGCGCGAAGAGGGCGGCGATCGCCCGGCCATTGCTCCAGCCCGGGGCGAACGAGCCGCAACCGGTGACGATGGCGATCTTGCCGTCCAGCCTCAGCATGCGCGGATCCTCTTCAGCGTCTCGAGCCGTCTATACGCGGGGACCTGTCCCCCGGCCAATCGCCATGGCAACTCTCGATTACGCACTCTATAGCTCTTTACCCCAAGAGATCGCCATTTGCGGAGCGCATGGACAGGAAAATGGAGCGACCTCGTATCACACTTATTTCCGCGCTCGCCCAGTCGCCGCCTCCGGCCGAGGCCGCGATGCGCGAGCTTTGGCCCGAGGCGCGTTGCAACAACCTGCTCGACGACTCGTTGGCCAGCGACCTGGCGGCGCTGGGCGAACTCACGCCGGAGATCTTCGAGCGTTTCCTGGCGCTTGGCCGCTATGCCGCCCAGGCCAGCGACGGCCGCGGGCCCACCGCCGGCATTCTCTTCACCTGCTCGGCCTTCGGTCCGGCCATCGATCGCGTGAAGGCCGACCTCGGCATCCCGGTGCTCGCGCCCAACGAAGGCGCCTTCGACGAGGCCCTGGAGATCTGCCGCCTAGCGGCCGATGGCGGCCGGATCGGCCTGCTGCTGACCTTTTCGGGCTCGCTGGCGCCGCTCTCGGCGGAGATGCAGGCCATCGCCGCGGCCCGCGGCCAACGGCCGCCGGACGTGATCGGCGGTGTAGCCGAGGGCGCACTCGCCGCCCTGCAGGAAGGCGACGCTGCGAGTCACGATCGGCTGATCGTCGAAGCCGCACGCCAGATGCCGCCGGTGGACGTCCTGGTCCTCGGCCAGTTCTCGATGATGCGCAGCGCGGCCGCGGTGCGCGCTATGCGGCGGGAACCTGTGCTGACCACGCCGCAGTCAGCTGTCCGCAAGCTGCGCCGGCTGGTCGATGCCCGCCGCTCTCCGGCGTAAGGCGGGCGAACGACGTACGCCAGTACTGGCTAGCAAGGCGACTATGCGGCAATATGCGTAGAGATAATATGATATGTGTGCGCAATCAACGCGGGAAGCCGCCGACGAGGCGCCCTCTACACGGAACCCTTGCCTGATGAATGCCGAGGCTCGAAACCCATGGCGATGGCGTGTCCAGTCCGTTGCGGCTGTCGCAGTTCAAGGGCGGCGAGTCCAATCCGACCTACCGGCTGGAGACGCCGGCGGCAACCTTGGTGTGGCGGCGTAAACCGTCGGGCGCCACCGTGCCGGGCGCGCACGCGATCGACGGCGAGGGCCGTGTGATCCAGGCGCTCGCCCAGACGGACTTCCCCGTCCACCGGCGGCCAGCGCCCTGACGCCCCCCCAACGCGAGAAGCCCACATTCCATGACCTATGCGACGATCCGGTACGAAGTTGAGCCCGACGGCCTGCTTCTTCTCACCCTCGCCCGACCTAAGAAGCTCAACGCCTTCACGGTGCAGATGTGCGAGGAGCTGGTCGAGGCCTATGGTCGCGCCAGCCTCGACGACGAGGTGCGCGCGATCATCGTCACGGGCGAGGGGCAGGCGTTCTGCGCGGGCATGGACCTGTCGGTGGGCGGCAACGTCTTCGGCCTCGACGAGAACCAGTCGCCGACGCTTGAAGAGCTGCGCGCGACACTGGACGATCCCGCGATCCTGCGGGGCGTGCGCGACACCGGCGGGCGGGTGGCGCTCGCCATGTACGATTGCCTCAAGCCGATCGTCGGCGCGGTGAACGGGGCTGCGGTCGGAATCGGTTCGACCATGCTCCTGCCGATGGATTTCCGGTTGGCCTCCGCCACCGCGCGGTTCGGTTTCGTGTTCGGCAAACTCGGCATCACCCTGGAAGCCTGCTCCTCCTGGTTCCTGCCGCGTATCGTCGGCCTGGAGCAGGCGCTCGAATGGAGCTATCGGGCGAACATTTTCGGCGCGGAAGAGGCCCTCGCCAAAGGCCTGGTGCGCGCGGTCCATCCGGCGGAAGCCCTGCTCGACGAGGCGCGCGCCTTTGCCCGCGCCCTGGTGGTGGACCGCTCGCCGGTGTCGATCGCCCTGACGCGGCAGATGCTCTTGCGCAACGCCGCGCAGCCGCACCCCTTGGAAGCCCATCTCGTCGAGACCTTGGCTGTCCTCCACACCAGCCAGGCTGACGGCCGGGAAGGGGTGCAGGCGTTCCTCGAGAAGCGAGCGCCGCGGTTCTCCGGCACGGCTTCGGAGATGCCGCCGTTCTTTCCATGGTGGAGCCGGTAACGGCCTGCCGAAGCTGCCTGGACAACGACAGCGATAGAGGAAACATCGATGGAAGAGATGCGCTTTGACGACCGTGTCGCGATCGTCACCGGGGCCGGCGGCGGGCTCGGCAAGGCCTACGCCGCTCTGCTGGCCGCGCGTGGCGCGAAGGTGCTCGTCAACGACCTCGGCGGCGACTTCACGGGTCAGGGCGCCGATCCCGGCTACGCGGCGCAGGCCGCCGCGGAGATCAGCGGCCGTGGCGGCGTCGCCGCAGCGAACGGTGACACGGTCGCCACAGCGGCGGGGGCCAACGCCATCGTCGCCGATGCACTGAACCGCTGGGGCCGGGTAGATATCCTGGTCAACAACGCAGGCATTGTCAGCGGCTCGAGCACACTCGATGCGCTCACCGACGAGCAGTGGGAGAAGGACATGGCCGTCTCGGCGGGCGGCGCCTTCTACATGTGCCGGGCTGTCTGGGCGCACATGAATGGGGGCGATTACGGTCGGATCGTGAATGTCTCCTCAGGGTCGTGGTTCGGTATGGGCAGCGGCGTTCCCTATCCGGCGGCCAAGGGCGCCGTCTGGGCGATCACCCGGTCGCTGGCCTCGGCCACGCGCGCGACCGGGAAGAACGTCAAGGTCAATGCGATCATGCCGATCGCCAACAGCCGGATGACGGCGCTGATGGGCGAGGAGATCGATGCGATCATGTGCAAGGATTTCCCCGCCGCCGCGGTGGCCCCGGTCGTGGGGCTGCTCGCGCATGACAGCGCCCCCTGCAACGGCGAGATGTTCTCGGTGGGCGGCGGCGGCTTCGCCCGGGTTTTTGCAGGCGTTAGCTCCGGCTATCGCGGTACGAACAAGGCCTGGACCGTGGAAGACGCCCGCGCGCATTTCGATGAGGCCTTCCAGATCGACCGGTTCACGGTTCCCCTGGACGCCATGGCCGACGCCGAGCAATTCGTCTCGGACGTGCCGTGGGACGCCTTCAGGGCGTTCATTCGGTGAGCCGGATGGGCGACCTTCCTGAACTGGCGGCGCCCTCCGGCGCGGCGGGCCGCGTCGCGGTGGAGTCGGCGCTGCGCGCGGCCGGTCGCTCTGCGCGGTTCTCCGGCTGGACCCTGGCGGACGCGGACCTGAGCGGACTGGAGTTGGCCGGCTGCGAATTCCTGCGTTGCCGGGCGGCGCGGGCGGACTTCAGGTCCGCGGACCTGACGGAGGCCCGCTTCAAAGGTTGTGACCTGAACAACACCCGCTGGCGCGGTGCGCGGCTCCCGGCCGCCACCTTCGTCGATTGCAAGCTGACCGGCGCCCAGTTCCTCGAGATCGCGGCGCTGGGACTGAGCTTCGCGGGCTGCCTGCTGGTCAGCGCCGGCTTGCGGGGCATCTCCTTCCGCCGCTGCGAAGTCGAAGACGTCGATTTCCAAGGGGCGGACCTCGCCGGCTGTGATTTTCGCGAGGCCGTCCTGATCCGCTGCAACCTGCGCGAGGCGCATGTCGCCGAAGCCAGGTTCGAGGGCGCAGACTTGCGCGGGGCGGATCTCGGGACCTTGCGGCTGGCGGACGCGAGCCGTTTCAAGGGCGCGATCATCTCGAAACACCAGGCGGGCCAGCTTCTGGCGGGGCTGGGCCTCAAGGTCGTCTGAAAAGGCGGCCCGGCCCCTTGCTACGGATGCACCGCAAGATGTCCGCCACGAAGCCGCGAGGCGGCAATCCGCGGGCATCAAACTCAAAGCCCGCTCTGACGATACTGCCTGGGCGTCATCCCGGTGCTGCGGCGGAAGGCGGCGGCGAAGCTGGACGGATGGGCGAACTGCAGGTCCCGCGAGATCTCGCCGATGCTGAGCTCGTCGCCGGACAGAAGATCGCGCGCCCGCTCGATCCGCGCCTCGGCGATGTGGCCGGCCAGGGTGCGGCCCGTACTTTGGCGGAAGGCGCGCATGACGTGGCCGGCGCTGATCCCGCACTGGCCCGCCAGCTCACTGATGCTGCACCCCCAGTTGCCGGCGTTCAGGTGCTCGTCGATCCGCTTGAGCTGCCAGGGGGCAAGGCCGCCACAGCGACGCGGCGTTCGGGTGGCGACTTCGTCGAGGTGGCGCGCCAGTTCGCCGGCGATGAACATGCCCAGCCCCTCGACGATCACCTCGCTGGCGAAGCCCCGCTCGCCGACCTCGCGGGCGAGCCGCGCCAGGCTGGCGGAGATGGCGGCGTTGCGCAGGTCCAGGCAGGCGGCGAGTTGCGCCGCCGGGCGTTCGGGATCCCGCGAAGGGGCGGCGGGAAGCTGGCAGTGCACCATCCGCCGCGGCGGCTCCGGACCGGAGAGAACTTGCATCGTCATGGCGGCCGGGATGGCCACCACGGCGCCCAGCTGTACGAAGGCGTTCCGTGCGCCAGGATGCAGGAAGCGGCCGCGCGAATTCCGCGCCGGAGATGACAACCACATGCCGATCGTGGTGGTCGTGGCGCAATGGGTGCGGTCGATCGCGGCGAGGGCCGGTCGGGCCGCGACGGCGACCATGACTGCGCCGGAGGCCATTTCCGCCTCCACCTGCCAGCCGTCAGGGATCATTTCGAGGCCTCCGGATCAAGGTCATCCTAGCAGAATTTCGCCAAGCTCGCAGGAAACCGGCCTTGCTCTTGCCCGGACGGAGACGAGCCGCCAGCCTGTTCGCGCAGGAGGAGTCCTCATGAGTGAATCCCATCCTTCCGAGCCGCCGGTGACCGGCGCCGGCGATGTGCGCCTGGCCGCCGTGTGGCAGGATTTCTGCGAACGCCTGGCCAAGGCCGGCGAGGTGCTGCTGCGGCCGCAGGCGCCTGGCGCGCCGCTCGATCAGGCGGAGGGGCTTCGCTACCTGAGCCGGCTCACGCGCACGGCGCTCAACATGCTGGTGGACTCGTCTGACCCCGACTTCCCAAGAATCTTTCGAATGACGGACGACAAGATCAAGATCGGCGCCGACAATCCCGACAACATTTACCAGCACGTGGTGGTCGCCGGCGACCGCGATTACCGGATCTGGGGCCGGCGCGGCACGGTTCCCTATCTCAGCCTCGGCACAAAGGCCAACCGTTACGCGGTCGACGGCACCATGGTCTCCACCGGCGAGATCGAGTTCGCTGAGGTCCAGTTGGAGCCGGACGGCGGCTTCGAGATCATCGCCAGCCGCGAGCCCAGGGAACGCAACTGGCTGCCGATGGCCAACGACACCTCGCTGCTGATCGTCCGCCAGACCTTCGAGGACCGGGCGACGCAGACGCCGGCCGAGATTCACATCGAGCGCCTCGGAGGCCCCGCCGCGCCGGCGCTGCTCACGCCCGAGAAGATCGCGGCCCAGCTGCAGCAGAGCGCGGCCTGGGTGGCGGGCACCGCCAATACCTTCGCCGAGTGGTCGGAGTGGTTCAGCTCGCGCGTGAACCAGATCTACGAGGCGGACCAGTCGATCTGGTACAAGGCGGGCGGCGATCCGAAGATCTGGTACGGCCACGCCTGCTACGACCTGGCGCCCGGCGAGGCCTGGGTCCTGGAGGTGACGCCGCCTCCATCCTGCCGATTCTGGAACTTTCAGCTCGACAACTGGTGGATGGAGTCGCTCGACTACGAGCACCACAAGATCTGGGTCAACAGCGCCCAAGCCAGGCTCGAGCCCGATGGCCGGGTGGTGGTCGTCTGCGCCGACCGGGACCCGGGGTTCGGCAACTGGGTCGACCTGGCCGGCCACCGAAAGGGCACGGCGCTCTGGCGCTGGGTGGAGTCGAACGAGCATCCCGTCCCGCGCTGCAAAGTCGTCAGGCTGTAGGCGCGCGAAGGACAGGGGACAGGGCTACGCGCGGCGGTTGTCGCCATCAAGCGGGGGTCTTGCCCGCTTGATGGATCGCCTCGGCCCGGCGCTTCAGGGCCCGCGCGGTGTCGTTGAACGCCCGCTCGATCCAAGGACCGGCGAAGCGCATCACATGAATTCCGTTCTCGCCGGTGAAAGCGTCGGTCGAGATATAGCGGCAGCGCCCGGGCCCGAGCGGTGTGATGATCTGGTCCCGCCGCGCCGGATAGGGCCAGGCCGGGTCGTAACGGAACTCCCACGACAGCAGCCGCTCTGGCTCCAGGGCGCAGATGTATTCCACATTCGGGACGAGGCGGCCCGGGTTGGCGTAGTCGACGAGGCTCATCCTCACCGGCGCTCCCAACTCCAGGGCGGACTCCGCCCTTACGCAGAATGGGTTCCATTCCCCATAACGGCCCATGTCCATCAGGATTTCCCAGACGACGGACGCGGGCGCCTCGATCTCGACCGGCGCGGACGCAACCAGGATCGAGCGGTCGTAGATTTGGAATGGATCATAGGTGTCGTTCATCATGTCGGCCTTTCTGTTTCAGGGCGGCGAGGCGCCCGGCCCTAAGGCGCCATCCAGTGACCGCCGTTCACGTCGAGCGTCGCGCCCGTCACCATGCGCGTGTAGTCAGACAGGAACATCAGCACCGCCTTCGCGCAGTCCTCCTGCGGCGGGATTACGCCCAGCGGAATGTCCTTGGTGATGCCGCTGACGACCTCCTCGGCCTTGAATCCCTGGGCGACCTGCCAGTCGATGTAGCCCTGCACCGGCGGGCCGTAGAGCCAGCCCATGCGGCAGGTGTTGACGCGGATGCCGTACTTGCCAAGGTCGGCGGCCATATATTTGCCGAGCACGTTGAGGCCGCCCTTGCTGACGGCATAGCCCATTTCCAGGCCAAGCTCGGTCCCGTACGGCCGCACGGTGGCCATCGTCGACACGTTCACGATCGCCCCGCCGCGAGCCTTCATGAACGGCGTCACCGCCTTGGCCATGCGAAGCGCGCCCAAGGCATTGACATCGAAGGTCTTGGCCCAGTCGTCTTCGTTGGCGTTCTCCACCCCACTCCAGTCGCCGTGCTGGTAAGCGCTGTTCACCAAGCCGTCGATGCGACCGCCAAAGGCCTCGGCCGTCCGGCGCGCGAGATCGGCGCATTGTGCCGGATCCGAGACATCGCAGGCGATCGCGATCGCCGTCCCGCCGGCGGCGGCGATCGCAGCCTGGACCTCCTCGAGGAAGCCCGTATTGCGCGCCGCCAACGCGACCCTGGCGCCTTCCGCCGCGGCGATCTCCGCCAGCGCGCGGCCCATGCCAGGCCCCACGCCGCTGACGATCACGACCTTGTCCTGCAGCAGCATGCCGTTCCCTCCGTGCCGCGTGGCGGTCAGCCCAAGTACCGGGCGCGATAGTCTTTGAATTCCTCGCGGATCATCGCCTCGGTCAGGCCGAAGCGTTCCAGCGAGTAGGCGTGCGCGGGGCGCTGTTCGCGTTGGTTGCCGGCCACGAACTCGGCGAGCGCCGCGTCCACCCGCGCGTCGATCGAGACGCCCATGCGGCGCAGCACCTGGGCGGCTGCGGTCAGCGGCTCGCGGGTGACCTGGCGGTAGTCGATGTCGATGAAACGCCCCTCGCCGATCCGGCTGCGGGCGGCCTCGAAGCGGCGCATCCACGTCGCCAGGCGCGGCAGCCAGAAGCCGGCGACCTGCTTCTCTTCGAGCTGCGCGCTCAGCTTGTAGAGCGCGATCTGCATGCTGATGTAGGAGGGCGCCGTCTCCACCGGGTCGCGGTGAGTCATGATCAGCAGGGCCTCGGGAAAGGCCTTGGCCACGGTTTCGACGTACGGCAGGTTCGAGGGACTTTTCAGCACCCATTTGCACCCGCGCCGTGCAGGGTCTTGCCACTGCAGATACTTCAGGATCGTCTTCAGGTCCTCGTGGCCGTGCGACTGGTCGTAGGTGTCGAGCCACGCCGCGAAGCTCGGTACAAAGCTCATTCCTTCGACCATGGTGCTGACGAACATCTGGCCGAGGATCAGGATTTCCTCGTCCGGGGCATCCGGGTCCAACGGGTGGATCGAGGCCAGTTCCGGCGACAGGGCGAGCCAGCTGTCGATCATCTGCTGGGCGTAGGCGCGCCGCGCGTAAGGTTTTCCCGGCACCTCTCCGGGGAGGGGGGCGAAGTTCTGCGCTTCGTACCAACGGATGGCGGTCATGCCCGGCGCACTGGCGAGCAGGCGATGGAAGATGGTGCTGCCGGTGCGCGGCAGGCCCAGGATGACCCCCGCCACCTCTAGGGTTTCGTCGAGGATCTCCGGATGGAGCTTAATGTCCTCGATCATACGCAACCGGCTCGCCAGACCCTTGACGATGACCTCGGTCTGCGCGGCCACTCCCTGGGGCGTCATCGCGGCTTCGCGGTTCGCCACCTCGATGAAACGGTCCATCGGCTCGACGAACCAGAGGTCGCCGAAGTCATCGAGCCCAGTGCGTCGGCGGGCCATATCGAGCAACTCGTCGCGCACGAGCGGCGGCGCTGCGGTCGTGTTCGCCTGCGACATGCCTTCTCCCTGTTCGTTTCCCGGCGCCACGTTCGTATAGAGGGCAATGACTTTCAATCCATCGGATCGGGCATTTGTTCTCTAGAACAACAATTTGCGTAGCATATCATCGTTTGGCGTACGCGAGGGGCGAATCGTTCGGAGCCGGTGCTACGGCCAGCCACCGAAGGGCGCCACGCGGTGTGCGGGCCTCCGTCGCAGTCTATTCGGCGGCGGGGATCCAGCTCAGCATGCGCGAGATGTCGCTGCGCTCATGCGGCTTGCGGCCGACCTTGGCGAGGTGGTGGGCGGTGATCTGAGCCTGCGGGGCGAGTGGAAAGATCAGCTCGATCACCCGGTCGTACTCGGTCCTGGCGATCTTCCACCGGCCGTCCTGGCGGCGGTAGCGGTCGCGATAGAGCGCCGAGCCGATCGTGTGGGTCTTGGTCTCCAGATTGATGAAGATGTCCTCAAGGTACCAGACGCCCTCGGCGTGGTCTTCGCCAGCCAGGGTGATCTCCGGCATGTGGCCGTGGTGCATGGCCAGCGCGCCCGAGTGGAAGCTGTTGGCCAGGAACTCCAGCATGTCGGCCTTTCCGGTGACCGCCACGCGATAGCCGCCGCCGCGGTAGTCCACCTCCACGTCGTCGGTGAACAGGCCTTCGAGCAGGGCGGCGTCGGCGGTGTCGATGCCGCGGAAATAGCGGTGCTTCAGCGTGCGGATATCCTCGAGATCGGACAGCTGCTGGAGGGTGTAGGCCATGGATGTCGCCTCGGCGTGAGATGGAGCGTCAGACGGGCTTGCGCGGCTTGGTCGTCATCAGGATGAAGGCGGGCCGGACGCGAAAATGTATTCAGCCACGACGCCGCCTCACGCCGCGAACGCGGCGACCGGCGCTTGGGGCGGATAGATCTTCGGCGCGCCGATCGCGTAGCGGCTGAGGAGCAGCGCCTTGAACCCGGGATCATTGAAGGGATCCGCAGGGATTTTGAACGCCACGCCGTCGGTCTTCAGGTCGCGCTCGAAGATCTCGAGCACGCGCTCCAGCGTCAGGTCGTCACGCCGGTCGGCGCGGACTCGGAAGGCGGCCTTGTCGGGGTAGGCCTCGGCCGTCCAGTGGAACAGCCAGCGCAGTTGCTCGGTCCGGTAGCGCGCCACGATCGTCTCGCCCGAGCGAACGCGCCAGCCGTCGCGATCCGCAGGATCGCCCTCCAGGACGGATTCGAACGTCAGGCCTTTGAGGCCCCACTGGTCGGGCGAGCCGATCGACTCGCCCCTGTGGAACATGGACTCGTTCTCCGCCACCACGCCGGTGTTCCAGAAGGGGGCGGCGATCCGCTTGGGCGGGGCGCCGGCGCCGTCGGGCCAATAGGTGAAGCCACCCTGGTCGGAGGCGCGCCAGAACCAGGTGACCACGGCCGCGAGCTGGATCTTGTAGTCGCGGAACAGGCGCGAATTGGCCATCACCGCCAGCAACCAGACCGGGGCGTTCGTGTGGGTGACGCCGCGGAAGGCGGGGGCGTCGAAATGGCCGGGGTCGGTGCACGGCATGGGCGCGCCGACGTTGAAGTGCAGCTGGCGCGGCACGACCACTTCGGCCTTGAAGTAGTCGCGCGCCCACCCCATCAGCTTCTTGTTGTATAGCGCGTCCTCGACGAGCGGGTCGTAGCAGGCCGAATGCTGCGCCAGGTCGCCCCGGAACATCGGTTGCAGGAAGTCCTCGATCGTCACGCCATCGGGAAGCGCGCCCGATGTCGCGGCGAAGATTTCGTCGGCGGATTTGAAGAGCTCGGCGACGAGCAGCCGGCTGCCGGGCCCGTGATGGACCGCCTCGTAAAGGGCGGCCACCTGTTCAGGGGTGTAGACGTCGTGGACGACCCGCGGCGGGGCATAAGGCCGAAGCTCGGCGGCGCGCAGGTCGCTGCGGGAATGCTGCGCCATCGGCGGCGTCCTCGTTCTTGGGCTGGCGCCGAGCGTGGCTTTAACGCCAGGACGCGTATATTTACATGCAGGTCTTATGCGCGCAAGCGCGGTCCCATGGCTGGCTAATAGACAAAATGCGTAATTAGTACCTTGCCCAGCGCCCGCCGCGCCGTCCATTCTGTCCTGGGCTGCCCCCCGTCGACCTATTCCGAGCCGTAGCATCTTCAGCTGATCCGCGGCGCCATCTCCTGGGCGACGGGATTTGAAGGTCCGGCCTGTGGGAGAGGGCCGGGATCGATTGAGCCTTCGCATCTGGGCGTGCGGTTTCCTCCCGCGCCGGGATGAACTTGCCCCGCGCTTGTCGCGGGGCCATTTTGCAGTTCCCGAAGGGCTTCAGCCCTGCAGGCCCTCCGGCTCGGCCGGCTTTGGCGCACCCAGTTGGCTTACCCAGTCCTTAATTGTAGCGCGGACGGGGCCCCCGGGCTCTATGGCGTCGATGGAGGCGCCGGGGCAATGATCACGGCGTCCCGGCCAGGATCGGGAGTGTCTTCCTTCCATCGCACCGACCCGAATGGCCGCTCGAGCCAGCGTCGTACCCGCGTCGAACCCGGATCGACGATCCCCTGAAGCGCGTCCCGCTCGAAAGCCTCTTCGGCGGCGGTCCGTCGGTCGCGCTGGCGAAGATAGTCGGCCCAGGTCGGATAATGAAACCGTTCGACCCAGGTTTCCGGCGCGCTGATGTCACGCGAAACGGACCAGTCAAAGGCGCCGTTTCGCTTCCTGATCCGGCGAACCTCCTGCATGACCGAATAGAAGGCCCGCGCCCGTGCAGGCGTGACAAGATATTCCACCTCGATCGACACGGGGCCGCTACGGCCGGTCAGGGCCAGGCCCACCTGCGGTGGGTCGGCGATGCCGGAGCCTTCGGAGACGCGCTGGTCAGGCGGAATGCGAAGCACGACGCCCAGCAGCGCCGCGGCGATCATCGCGGCGCCTGACAGCAGCATTGCTGAAGTTACGCTTGTCGTTGAGGCGACTTGCCCCCACAGCCAACTGCCGACGCCGACGCCGCCCGCTATCGCCGCCTGGTAGCCCGCGAGTGCGCGTCCGGCGACCCAACGCGGGACCGCCACCTGCACACCGATATTCAGCATGGTCACCATCACCATCCACGCGGCCCCCGTCGTGAAAAGGGCCGGAGCGGTGAACAGGACGGTTCGGCTGACCGCGATAATGGCGAAAGCCAATCCCGTGATCGCTGCGCAGCCGCAGACGATCTGCTCATTCGTCAGCCGCCGTCTCACGGACGCGGCGGACAGCGCGCCCACTACGGCGCCGGAACCCGTCAATCCAAGTAGCAGCCCGAACGTGCCCGCGCCGCCGTTAAGGGAGTTTCGAGCGATCAGGGGCATCAGCCCGGACAACGATCCACCGGCGACACCGGTAAGGAACGTTCTGAGGATCACGGTCCGGACGGGCGGCGCATGGCGGATATAGCGGAGCCCAGCCATGATCGCCCATCCGAGCCGCTCGGGTGGGAGACGTCTCGGCTCCGCTGGGCGGCGCCAGAGCAGAAATGCCGAGATGACGGGCAGATACAGGACCGCGCTGGCGCCGAACGCCGCCGCGGAGCCTGTCGCGGCCACGATCACGCCCCCGATCGCGGGACCGAGGCTCCGGGCGATGTTGTAGCTGATGCTGTTTAGCGCGATCGCCGGCGCAAGCAGGGCCGGAGGCACCAGTTCGCCGACCGACGCCTGCCACGAGGGGCTGAAGATCGCCATCCCGCAGCTGATCAGGAAGCATCCGCCCAACAGGATCGCCGGAGAAGCCAGACCTGTGGCCATAAGCAGCGTCAGGAGCGTCGCCCCGGCACAGCACAGGCCGAGCGCGCCGAGCACGACCTTGCGTCGATCATACATGTCTGCAGCGGCGCCGGCCGCCATGGAGAGCAACATCACGGGCAGCATCAGCGATGTTTGCACCAGGGTCACCAGACGCGGCGACGAGGTGAGTTCGGTCATAGCCCATGACGCCCCGACGCCCTGGATGAGCAAACCGAAATTGCCGATCAGGCTGGTCGCCCAAATGCGGCGGAACGCGGGGAGACTGAGCGGCCCCCCTTCAGTTTGATGCAACCCTTGCGACACGAAGCAGCCCCCGACCAGCCTTTGCGTAGATGGTGTGATCTGGGGTAACGCGTCATGATGGAAGCGTCACTGACGATCATCGTTCTGCGGGACCGCGGTGCGGAAGACGGTCATGTCGTGCATCTTCTATGCCGTCCGTCCAGGCTGGAAATCTGGCCGCGCGCGCTTTGTATGCCCATCCGCGCCGGCCACATGATGCGCAAGCCGGACTGATATCAGGCGAACCGGATTTTTGCGTCCGAAGCAGCGAACTTCGTCGCCTGCGGCCTCCATCGCCGCCTTGTCATGCACAAGATCCGCGCCCTACCGTCAGGATCATCAGCGCGGGCGGCAGCCGCGCGGGAGGAATTGATGAGGGTTCGCGTAAATCTCACTCAGTGTCAGGGCCACGCCCGCTGCGAGGACATCTGTCCGGAAGTGTTTTCGACAGATGCGATCGAAGGGAAGGCGGTCATCAAGGTCGAGCTCGTTCCCGCGGCGCTCGTCCAGAAGGTCCAGCTTGCGGTGCGCAACTGTCCGGAAGGCGCTCTCCGCCTGATCAAGGACAAGGAGAGCCAATGATGTCCGACACGTTCATGCCGTCTCCGCCGACTCACGTGCCCCCCGAATTGATCGTCGACTTCGATTTCTTTCAGGTTCCGGACGGCTTGTCGGACCCGGCCGAGATCTGGCATCAGCTCGTGCGCGAGGGCGCGCCGAAAATCTTCTACACGCCCCGCAACGGCGGCCATTGGGTGTTTCTCGACTATTTGGACATCGTCGAGGGCTATCGCGACTTCCAGCTGTTCTCGACCTACCAAACGCCGATTCCGCCGATCGAACCCTTCCCGACCATGCAGCCCCAGGGGGTAGATCCGCCGCAGCACGAAGTCTTCCGCATGCTGCTGGCGCCCATGTTCACGCCGGTCGCCATCCGGCAGCGGACCGCCGAGATCGAGCGTCGCTCGCGCAGGAACATAGATAGCTTCGCCGACACCGGTGCGTGCGACTTCATCGACGACTACGCGACCAAGCTGCCCACCGGGATGTTCCTGCACCTGATGGGCTTGCCCGAAGAACGGCTCCCCGAGTTTCTCGACCTCTCGAACGTCTTCTTCCGCAGCAACGACAACCAGGCGCGCGCGCAAAACCTCGAGCAGATCTACCGCGTGCTCGACGTGATGTTCGAGGACAAGAAGGCCCAGCCTCGGGACGACCTCGCGACCAAGATCCTGCAGGCGCGCGGCCATGATGGCGCGCTGCTGCCGTACCAGCAGAAGCTGGACTGCGCCTTCCTGCTGTTCGTGGCCGGGCTCGACACGGTCACCAACACCATGGCCTATATCTGGCGTTACTTGGCGACCACGCCAAACGCTCGCGCCGCCATGCGGGAGCGACTGCACGACCCAGATGCTCTGATGCGCGCTGTCGAGGAACTGTTCCGCATCAACGCCGTATCGAACCTCTATCGTCGGGTGACGCGCGACACGGCGTTCAAGAGCGTGGTCATGAAGAGGAACGACCGCGTCGTGCTGCCCAACACCGTCGCCAATCGCAATCCCGCCGTGTTCATGGACCCCGACGTCATCGATCTCGACCGGCAGGTCAACCGGCACGTGACCTTCGGCGTCGGGCCGCACCGCTGCCTGGGGTCGCACCTGGCCAAGCGGGAGGTGCTGGTCTCGCTGCAATGCTGGTTCGAGCGTATTCCGGAATTCCGCCTGTCGGACGAGGGTCACCGCGTCCACGCCTTCGGCGGGCCGGTGATGGGCTTCCGCAACCTGCCGCTGATCTGGGACTGAGGCGGCAGGAAGCCCATCGACAGCCGGCATCCGCGACGCGAGATTCCGGCGCCGGGCGCAGATCGGGCATTGCCGAGGGTCGCGGACGCCGCCGACAGCTCGGCGATGACGTCCGCGATCGCCGCCGTCGGCTCCTCCAGCCGCGCGCGCCGCTAAGCCACTCGCATGCGGCCCGAGGTGGCCGCGCTGATGCCGCGCAGCGAGAAGCTGCGACGACGTCGGCCGCGCCCGGCTGAAATGTTGCGACTTGCGTAATAGATATTGCTATTTTTATGCGCATCTCGCTATTGCTTCCTACGGGCTGATGCACAATACGACCGCTGAAGGTAGGTCAGCCGGTGCAACCGTTTCTCTAATCACGCGCGAGGTCGGCGCCTTGACGGCCACGCTCGATCGTCCGCAGGCGGAGGCTATGGCGCTTATCCCACACTCGTTTCTGGCCGCGCTGTTCGCGGGCGCGTGCCTGGCCGTGCTGACGACGACGCCCACCGGTGCGAATGCCGCATCGAAGGCGCCCCTCGACGAGGCTGCGCTGCGGGCGAGGGCGGAGGCGCTCGTCGCCCAGATGACGCCGGAGGAGAAGGCCGGCCAGCTCAGCCAGTATTTTTACATGCAGATGGCGCCCGGCTTGACCAAGACGGCGGACGAAGCCCTGGAGGCGGGTCGCGCCGGCTCGCTGCTCTTCGTCACCGATCCGGCCGAGACCAACCGTCTGCAGCGGCTGGCCATCGAGAAGTCACGGCTGAAAATACCGCTGTTGTTCGGCTTCGACGTCGTCCACGGCCTGCACACCATCTTCCCGGTCCCGCTGGGCATGGCGGCGTCGTGGGATCCGGCGCTGGTCGAACAGGCCCAGGGGGTGGCAGCCGCGGAGAGCCGGGCGGTCGGCGTTCACTGGGCCTTCGCGCCGATGCTCGACATCGCCCGCGATCCGCGCTGGGGGCGCATTGTCGAAGGCGCGGGGGAGGACCCCTTCCTTGGCTCCGCCATGGCCGCGGCGCAGGTGAAGGGTTTCCAGGGCGACTACCTCGGCGCGCCGGGCCGCATAATCGCCGGCCCAAAGCATTTCGCGGGCTATGGGGCCTCGCTGGGCGGGCGCGACTACGACGAGGTCAATCTTTCCGACGAGGAGCTCTGGAACGTCTACCTGCCACCGTTCAAGGCGGCGGTCGACGCCGGCGCTGGGAACCTGATGAGCGCCTACATGCCGCTCAACGGCGTGCCGGCCGCGGCCAACCGCTGGCTGCTGACCGACGTGCTGCGCAAGGACTGGGGATTTAAGGGTTTCGTCGTCAGCGACGCCAACGGCGTTCAGTCGCTCAAAACCCAGGGCTTGGCCGCCGACAAGGCCGACGCCGCGGTGCGCTCGCTCAAGGCTGGCCTGAATATGGAAATGACCCCCCCAATGGCCAAGTCGGCGATGGATACCGTCCCGCAATCGCTGCGCGAAGGCCGCATCAGTGAGGCCGAAGTCGACGCCGCCGTGCGCGCCGTTCTTGAGGCCAAGATCCGCATGGGCCTTTTCGAGAACCCCTACGTCGAGGAGAAGCAGGTCGAGAAGGTCTTCGACGATCCGGCGCACCTGGAACTGGCGCGCATCGCCGCCGAACGCTCGGCGGTGTTGCTGAAGAACGAGAACGCGCTCCTGCCGCTCGACCGCAAGCGAGTCGAGTCCATCGCGGTGATCGGTCCGCTGGCGGACTCCGCGCGCGATACGCTGGGGCCGTGGGTGTTTCCGCAGAACCGCCTTAAGGCGACGAGCGTGCTGCAGGGTCTGAAGGCAAAGCTCGGCCCCAAGATCCGGATCGACTATTCGGAGGGCGTGCGGATGCCCCCCAGGACCTTCGCCTCGCCGTTCGCCATCATGGAGAAGGTCGTCAAACGGCTGCCGCTCGACGAGGCCGCGGAGTTCGACCGCGCCGTGAGCCTGGCCCGGAACGCCGACGTCTCGGTGTTGGTGCTGGGCGAGGCACAGGAGATGATCGGGGAGGCGGCGTCCCGCGCCTCGCTCGACCTCCCAGGCCGCCAGCAAGAGCTGCTCGACGCCGTGGTCGCCACGGGCAAGCCCGTGGTGGTGGTGCTGATGAGCGCAAGGCCGCTGAACCTGAAGGAGGCCAAGGCCGGCGCGATCCTCGACGTCTGGTACCCGGGCTCGGCGGGCGGCGAGGCGGTCGCCAATCTGCTGTTCGGCGCTGCGACGCCCGGCGGCAAGCTGCCGTTCACCTGGATCCGCGACCCCGCCCAGGCGCCGAATCCCTACGCCCACCTCCGAAGCCACGACCCGGGCAATGCCGATCGACGCTACTGGAACGGGACGAGCCAGCCCACCTATCCGTTCGGCTACGGCCTCAGCTACACGACGTTCCAGTACGCCAACCTGAAGGTCGAGCGGCCATCTTACGCACCGGGGCAGGCGGTGAAGCTGACAGTCGAACTCAAGAATACCGGCCAGCGGGTCGGCGACGAGGTCGCTCAGCTTTACATCCACCAGAAGTACGGGACCTCGGCCAGACCGGTCCGCGAGTTGAAGGGCTTTCAACGGGTGACGCTGAAGCCCGGCGAGACGCGCACCCTCACCTTCACCCTGAAGCCGGAGGACCTGCGCTATTGGAGCGCTGTCACCCGCGGTTGGGTGCAGGACGAGGCGCCCTTCGACGTTTGGGTCGGCGGCGACTCCCAGGCGAGCCTTACCGGCCAGTTCGAGGTCAAGGCCGCGGGACATTGAGGCCGATGCTCGCGTTCAAGCACGCCCCGGCGCCGCAGGGCCTTTCGTTCTGCTGGTCGGCGGCGGGGTTGGGCCTGGCGCTTGCGCCCCAGGCTACCCTGCGAAGCCTGCAACCCTACCTCCCGGACCTGACGGCCGAGGTTGGCCGTCAGATCGAAACCGAGCTCGGGGCGCTGACGCCGCCGAGACCGTTCTCTGCGCTTCATTCATCGGTGAAGAATTCCACGCAGGCGCCCGCTTCCAAGCGCCGCGCGATGCGCCGGCCGGACGATGCACGCATGAGGCCGTCAACCTAGGTTGCGCCGACGAAGAACATCTGTTGCGCGGCCAATCCGTGAACACCGCGTCGAGACGACCTTAGTCCTTCGCATCGATGGCGAACACGCATCTGGCCAGGCGTTGCTGGATCTCCAGGATGTCGAGGGCTTGATCCCTGCTCATGACGGCGCCGATCAGCTGAAGCGCGCCTGGCCGCCATCCAGGGGGATGGTTGCGCCTGTCAGGTAACCGAACGCCGGGCCGCAGAGTTCGGCCACGGCCTCGCCGATGTCAGTTTCGCAATCGCCGATCCGGCGCAGCGGGATGCTCCGGAAAAAAGCCTCGGCCTCCGCGGGATTGTGTTCGATCCAGCCCTTCAGTCCCGGCGAATTGGCGTGCGGCGCGATGGCGAGAACGCGGATGCCCTCCGGCCCCCACTCCGCGGCCGCAGCCCGGGTCAACACCCGCGTCGCTTCCTTTACCGCGCCATAGGCGCCGTAGCCCGACATGTCCCAGCGCACGGCCGCAGAGCTGGCGAGGTTGAACATCACCCCGCCGCGGCCCTGCATCAATGGGCGACAGGCCTTCATCAGCCGGAAGGCTGCAAGCGGGCCAGACTCGAAGCCGGCGCAAAACGCTTCGTCGTCTACGTCTTGCAGAGCGCCCAGCGGAACCTGCTGGGCGTTGTTGACCAGGATGTCGAGCCCGCCCCATTTGCGACCGACAAGGGACACGGCCGCAGAGATCGCCGCCGGGTCCTTGACGTCGCACGTCACCGCCATCGCCTCGCCGCCAGCGGCCCTGACCGCGTCGGCCACCGTCTCCAGCGAAGCATTCGTACGGCCCAGGAGCGCGACGTTCGCGCCGCGCCGGGCGAGGGCGAGCGCGACGCCACGGCCGACCCCCTGACCCGCGCCGGTGATGATGGCGGACTTTCCGGTAAGATGATGCATTTCGACCCCACGATTGATCTATTTTGCCCTGTTGCGCAGAAAACAATATACATACATACGCATTTTACCGGGTCCATACTTGGCTCGAAGGGTCTCGAAAGTCGACCAACAACGCTCACGCGCAGGAGATTAAGGTCCGCCATGCATTCGAAGCCATTCCTGGCCTGCGCCGTGGCCGCCTCGGCTCAGACCGTGCTGACGGACGGGGTTATGGCGAAACTGCCGCCGAAGTCGAATAAGCGATAGGGAGAGGCAGATTGAACGCGGCGGCGGCGCCCCCTTTTCGGTCGGGCCTTCGGACCCTGTTGTTGGCGGGCCTCTGCATGGCCGGCGTCATCGCCCCGCGCACAGCGACGGCCCAGCCAGGCAGCCTTGAGGCGGCGTTCCGGGCTCCGCCCATCTCGGCGCGGCCCTGGGTGCGTTGGTGGTGGCCGGGTGGGGCGGTCGAAGACGCGGAGCTGCGGCGCGAGATCGACATTCTCGACCAGGCCGGGTTTGGCGGCGGCGAGATCCAGCCGTTCAATCCCGGCGTGCCGAATCTGACGCCGGCGGAGCGCACGGCGATCAACGACTACGCGACGCCGAGCTTCTTCGCCCATGTCGGCGCCGCCGTCGACCAGGCGGCGCGGCGCGGCCTGCACCTCGACTACACCTTCGGCTCAGCCTGGCCCTCCGGCGGCGGTCATGCGATCACGCCGGAGCTCGCCCTGCTGGAGCTTGGGGTCAGCATGGCCACGGTGACAGGAGGGCAGGCGGGCCCGGTCCGGATCGCTCCGCCGAAACGCACGCGCAAGCTCGGCGCCTGGTCTCCGCTCGACCCGCGGACGAACGCGCCCGACGTCGCCGACTGGCCGGACCGGCTGGCGAAGCGCGAAAAGATCGTCGCGGTCGTTGCCGCCCGAGGCGCTGCGCCTTTGCTCAAGCCGGCCAGTCCGAGCGCTTTCAAGCTTGACCCCTGGTCGAGCGTGGTGGAGCCGGGCCGACTGGAGGCGGGAAGCGCGTTGGTGCTCACCGACCGTCTGCGATCCGATGGAACGCTCGATTGGCGCCCGCCGCCGGGTCAGTGGCAGGTGCTGGTCTTCAAACAGTACGCGGCCGACTCTTCGGTGTCGGCCGGCGTCGGGGCCGGTCCGCAACTGGTGCTCGACCATTTCCAGCGCGCCGCCTTCGACGCTCACGCGCGGCGGGTCGGCGACGCCATGGTCCCGCAGCTTTCCGCCGCCTTCGGCAAGACGTTGCGAGCCGCCTTCGTCGACAGCCTCGAGCTGATGCCGGACCTCTACTGGAGCGAGGACCTGCTGCAGGAGTTCAAGCGCCGGCGCGGCTACGATCTGACGCCGTACCTGCCGTTGATCATCCAGCCTGGCTGGGTCGAGGCGTGGTCGGCCCACTGGAGCATGCCTTATTACTCCATGCCCCGGCCCGGCGGCGGCGATCTCGGCGCGCGTGTCCGGGAGGACTATCATAAGACCGTTTCGGAGCTGCTCGCCGAGCGCTTCGTCGAGCCGTTCGTGGACTGGAACCATGATCACGGGCTTGAGGCCCGCTTTCAGGCGCACGGGGCGCCCAGCGACACCCTTCGAGCCTACGGGCTCGCCGACATCCCGGAGACGGAGGATCTCGGCGCTGGCGGCGACCTCGACTTTCTGAAGCTGGCGCGCTCGGCTGGCGACATCTACGGCCGTCGGGAGATCTCGGCGGAAAGCTGGTGCTGGCCAGGGCGGCCCTATTCGGTGACGCCCGAGGAGCTGAAACGCCGAAGCGACTTCCTCTTCGCCGGCGGGGTCAATCGTATAGTGGCGCACGGTTTTCCCTACGCCTCGCATCCGGAGCGCTGGCCGGGGTGGCACGCCTTCCCGCCCGGCTTCGGAGCAGGCTTCAGCACCATGCTCTCCGAGACCAACCCCATCTGGGCGGTCATCCCGGCGCTGACGACCTACGTCAGCCGCGCCCAGGCGGTGCTGCAGTCCGGCGACAATGTCGTGCCCGTTGCGGTCTTCATGCAGGACACCATCGTCTATGAAGGGCACGAGACGAAGGGCCAGAGCGAGCTTCCGCTGCTCCGCGCGCTGCTGGCCTCCGGCTATGACTACGATCGGCTGAACACCGACGGGCTGGTCAAAAGCCACGTCGAACACGGCGCGCTGGTCACCCCCGGAGGCCACCGGTTCTTTGCGGTCGTGCTGCCGAAGTCGGACGTTCTCGATCTCGCGGCCGCCGAGGCCCTGGCGCGCTTCGCGCGAGAAGGGCTGAAGGTGGTGTTTGTCGACGCCAACCCCAGTCGCAGCGAAGGTCTTCATGACGCGCGCCGGCGTGATCTTCGGCTGCGTCAGGCGGTGGCTGCAATCTCGGCTCACGGGGGGGCCGTGCTTTCCGAGGCGGAGACGCCGGACGGTTTGCGTCGCCTAGCTGTGCCGGCAAACCTCACGTTCGATCCGGGCGTGACCGGCTCCTTCGTTGAGCGGTCGGTCGGCGATCAGCGCGTCTACTTCTTCCGCAACCCCGACGAGACCGAGCAGGTGATCGGCTTCACCGCGCCCGTCGAAGGCGGCGCGCAGCTCTGGGACGCCTGGACGGGAGAAGTCGCCCCGATCGGCGTCTCGCGCGTACCAGGCGGGCGCCATGTCAAAGTCACTTTGAAGCCGGGCGCTTCTGCCTTCGTCGTCTTCGGACCGGATTTGCCCGAGACGGCGCCGCAGCGCCAATCTGAGGGCGCGCACCTCGCGAGCTTAGCGCTTGATCACGGCTGGACAATCCACGCTGAAGGTCACGGCGGCCGGGGCCGTGTGATCAACATCACTCGCCCGGTCGAGGTGCTGGGCGATCTGCGCGACACGCCAGACCTTTCCGACTTCTCGGGCGCGGCGCGCTATAGCCGCGAGATCGACATCCCGGCGACTTGGCTGGCCAAAGGCCGGCGCGTACGCCTGCATCTCGAAGCGGCGCAGGACGCCGCCATCGTGACCGTTAACGGACAGCGGTTGACGCCGCTGGTCGTCCGCCCCTTCGTCCTCGACGTCACGGCGGCCCTGCACCCAGGCGCGAACCACCTCCAGGTCGAGACCCTCAACACGCCCGAGAATGCGATGGCGGCGAATGGCGGCCCAGCGGCCAAATATCTGCCAACCAAGCCCGCGGGCCTTTTGGGACCTGTTGCACTAGAAGCCATGGAGCTCGCCCCGTGAGAAAGGACGCCCAGGTGCGGCTTCGCGATGGTCAGCTGGTCGTCCATGTCGATCGCTCAGGCGTCTATACGCGGACCCAGCGTTGTGCGCCTTTCCGCTCTCGCTCATGAGGCGACAGATGACCGTATCGCATTTCGCGCTCGCAAAGATGGCCGTAGCCGACCTTGAGGCGCAGGAGCGCTTTTACACGAAGGCTCTTGGGCTTGTGCGCACCGCCTACATCGAACACGGCGAAGGCGAAGCGCACCTTAGGGAGGCGATACTCGGCGTCCCCAACGCTCCTGCCGGTGCGGCGCAGCTCAGCCTTGTTCAGTATGCCTCCAAGCCCGCTCCGCCACTCGGCGAGGTGGTGACGGTTTTCATGAGCGACGATGTTCAGGCGACCGTCGGTCTGGCGCTGGAGGCAGGTGGGCGGGTTGTCGTTCCCGTTCAGGAGCTCGCGGAGCACCGGGTGAAGCTGGCGTTCGTCGCAGACCCCGAAGGTCATACGATAGAGTTCCTCCAAAACCTCTAGGTCGGTGCTGGCTGATGTGCTTCGACACCAAAATTGCGTCAGAGCCAAATTTCCATGCCGTTCCACAGAATCGGTGTCCGTCAGGGTCGACCGACTCACCTTTGGACGGGCCTGACGCGCAGATGGCTTCGGGCGCTCACCGGCGCCAAGTTGCTGGCGGCCGAGCGTATCTGAGGTGTCAGTCCAGGAACCGCGCTGCTGAGACGTGAATGCGTTCCGTCTAGCGCACGCTGGCGCACAATCCCTGAGGTGAGCCCATGGCGGCCGGCGCGCCGACATGCCGGCGATCATTCGAATGTGTGGGGGGGAAATGGCCTATGGAGCCGAAAGGGACGTTGACGCGACGGGAGTTCGCAGCGGCTGGAGCGAGCCTTGGCGCCGCAGCTTTTGGGTCCTCCGCCGGGGCGCAAGGCGCCGTGGATCGCGTGGAGATCGACCTGCGCAAGGAGGTCGGCCCGCTGGAACACATCTGGTCGCGCAGCATGGGCTCGGATCGGGCCGCGATCACGCTGCGCGAGTCGTGGCGCAAGGACCTGGAGCGCTGCAGGAAGGAGATCGGCCTGGAGCGTATCCGCTTCCACGGCATCTTCGCCGACGAACTGGGCGTCGGGTCGGGCAATTTCCAGAACGTGGACGAGGTCTATGACGGGCTTCTGGATCGCGGCGTGCAGCCATTCGTCGAGCTCAGCTTCATGCCCAAGCGGTTCGCGAGCGGCACGAAGGAGTTCGGCTTCTATCGCGCCAACATCACCCCACCCACCTCGCTGGAGGAGTGGTCCGGCTTCATTCAGAAATTCGTCCGCCACCTAGTGCAGCGCTACGGCGCGAACGAGGTGCGGCAGTGGTGCTTCGAAATCTGGAACGAACCGAACCTTCAACCCTGGTTTTGGACCGGCTCACAGCAGCAATACTTCGAATTCTACAAGGCGACCGCCATGGCCGTGAAGTCGGTTGACCCGGCGATCAGAACGGGCGGCCCGGCGACCTCCGCCGTCCAGTGGATTCCGGACTTCCTCAACTTCTGCGCCAAGAACGACGCGCCGGTCGACTTCGTCTCGACCCACATCTATCCCGGCGACGACCAGGCCATGGTCTTCGGCCAGGCGAACAAGTTCAAGCAGTACGACGTCGTGCCCCAGGCGATCGCGCTCGCCCGCGCGCAGATT
>Ga0105248_10001489_pt1 | contig 26067 bp, 26 predicted proteins | sample KBSS34metaG_FD_81524 | JGI IMG/M metagenome (GOLD analysis project Ga0105248, IMG submission 81524) | Switchgrass rhizosphere microbial communities from Kellogg Biological Station, Michigan, USA - KBS S3-4 metaG | ecosystem: Host-associated > Plants > Roots > Rhizosphere > Soil | place... | reverse complement strand
CAGCCTCCGCACCCGCACGAGCCTCGAAGCGGGAGGCAAGACCTACGCTTATTACTCGCTGGCGAAGGCTTCCGAGACGCTCGGCGACGTGTCTCGCCTGCCCTTCTCGATGAAGGTCCTGCTGGAGAACCTGTTGCGCTTCGAAGACGGCAAGACGGTCACGCAGGATGACCTTAAGGCCATGGCCGAGTGGCTTAAGGAGCGGCGAACCAACCGCGAGATCCAGTATCGCCCGGCGCGGGTGCTGATGCAGGACTTCACCGGCGTTCCCGCCGTCGTCGACCTCGCCGCTATGCGGGACGCGATGCTGCAGCTCGGCGGCGACCCGCAGAAGATCAATCCTCTCGTGCCCGTCCATCTCGTCATTGACCACAGCGTGATGGTCGACGAGTTCGGCAATCCGCGCGCGTTCGAGAAGAACGTCCAGTTCGAATATGAGCGAAATGGCGAGCGCTACGAGTTCCTGAAGTGGGGCAGCCAGGCATTCGACAATTTCAAGGTTGTCCCCCCCGGCACCGGCATCTGCCACCAGGTGAATCTCGAGCACATCTCCCGCGTCGTCTGGACCGGCGATGACCAGAGCGGCGAAGCCGTCGCCTACCCCGACACGCTCGTCGGAACCGACAGCCACACCACCATGGTCAATGGGCTCGGGGTCCTCGGCTGGGGCGTCGGCGGCATCGAGGCTGAAGCCGCCATGCTTGGACAGCCGGTCAGCATGCTCATTCCCGAAGTCGTCGGTTTCCGCCTCTCGGGCGAGCTGCGCGAAGGCATCACCGCGACTGACCTTGTGCTGACCGTCACGCAGATGCTGCGCCAGAAGGGCGTCGTCGGGCGCTTCGTGGAGTTCTACGGTCCAGGCCTCGACAACCTTCCGCTCGCAGACCGAGCGACGATCGCCAACATGGCTCCTGAATATGGCGCGACCTGCGGCTTCTTCCCGGTTGACGAGCGCACCATCGACTATCTGAAGCTCACCGGGCGCGATGAGCAGGAAATCGCGCTCGTGCGCGCCTACGCGCAGGCACAGGGATTGTGGCGCGATGCGTCGTCGCCCGATCCCCTGTTCACCGATACTCTCGAGCTCGACATGCGCACGATCGAGCCCTCGCTTGCAGGGCCCAAGCGGCCGCAGGACCGCGTGCTGCTCAGCGAAGTAGACGAGCAGTTCAACGGCGAGCTCGATTCGACCTACAAGAAGGCCGGGGATCCGCGGGTCGGCGTCGAGGGTGAAAGCTTCGATTTCGGCAATGGCGACGTTGCAATCGCTGCGATCACCAGCTGCACCAACACCTCCAACCCGTCAGTGCTGATCGCCGCCGGCCTCGTTGCACGCAAGGCGCGCGAAAAGGGCCTCACCACCAAGCCATGGGTGAAAACCAGCCTCGCGCCCGGCAGCCAGGTTGTCAGCGATTACCTCAACGAGAGCGGGCTTCAGGCCGACCTTGACGCGCTGGGTTTCGATCTCGTCGGCTACGGCTGCACCACCTGCATCGGCAATTCCGGACCACTGCCCGAGCCGATCAGCAAGGCCATCAACGACAACGACCTGGTTGCCGTCAGCGTCCTTTCCGGCAATCGCAACTTCGAGGGCCGGGTGTCGCCCGATTGCCGCGCGAACTATCTTGCATCGCCGCCGCTCGTCGTCGCCTACGCGCTGAAAGGCACGGTGCGCTCTGACATGGTCAACGAGCCAATCGGCAAGGGCTCAAACGGCGAGCCTGTTTTCCTCAAGGATATCTGGCCGACGAATGCGGAGATCCGCACCCTCATCGATGCGCATGTTCATTCCGACATGTTCCGCAATCGCTATGCAGACGTCTATCGCGGCGACGAGCGCTGGCGGACCATCGAGATCACTGGCGGCGACACCTACAGCTGGCCCGCGCTCTCGACCTATATCCAGAACCCCCCTTACTTCGTCGGCATGACGATGGATGCGGCAGCACTCACGGACATCGACCGGGCGCGGCCGCTTGCGATCTTCGGCGATTCGATCACGACCGACCACATCTCGCCTGCCGGGGCGATCAAGCCGGATAGCCCCGCCGGCCGCTACCTGATGGAGCACGGCGTCACGCGCGGCGAATTCAACAGCTATGGCTCGCGCCGTGGCAACCATGAAGTGATGATGCGCGGCACCTTCGCCAACATTCGAATCCGCAACCGCATGCTCGACAATGTCGAGGGCGGGTTCACGAAATACGCGCCGACGGGCGAGACGATGGCGATCTACGACGCGGCAATGCTCTACAGGCAGGACAACCGTCCGCTCGTCGTCATTGCCGGCAAGGAATATGGGACCGGCAGCTCGCGCGACTGGGCCGCAAAGGGGACGGTGCTTCTCGGCGTCCGTGCCGTCATCGCCGAAAGCTTCGAGCGTATCCACCGCTCGAACCTCGTCGGCATGGGCGTTCTCCCGCTGCAGTTCCGCGAGGGCGACAATGCAGAAACCTATAAGCTGACGGGTGCCGAGAAGTTCACGATCACCGGGATCGCGGACCTCAAGCCGCGGCAGGACGTCGAGGTGAAGGTCACGCGCGACAGCGGCGAGGAGTTCAGCTTCACCGCCCGCTGCCGGATCGACACCTACAACGAGCTCGAATATTTCCGTTCGGGCGGCATCCTTCAGTACGTGCTTCGGAGGCTGGCAGCGGCGTGACCGCCATTGAGGTTGCAGTCGAGGTCGTCGGCTGGGCCGGCGCTGCCCTCATCCTGCTCGCCTATCTGCTATTATCGGCCGGCAGGCTGACCGGGCAGTCGCTGGTCTACCAGGGAATGAACGTCGTCGGCGCTGCGGGCTTCGTGATCAACGGCTGGTGGCACGGCGCCATCCCCTCGGCAGCTTTGAACGTGCTATGGCTGCTGATCGGAGCCTTCGCATCATGGCGGATCATGAAGAAAAGAGGATCGTCGACCTCAGCCATGTGATCGAGCATGGCATGACGACCTACCCCGGCCTGCCGGGGCCTCACATCTGCGATTTCTGGACGCGCGAAGGCTCGGCCGCGAACTACGATGACGGGTCGAGCTTCCAGATCGGCCGGATCGACATGGTCGCCAACACTGGGACCTACGTCGATTCCCCGTTCCACCGCTATGCCGACGGGATCGATCTTGCCGACCTTCCCCTCCGGTCGCTCGCGGATCTGCCCGGGGTCGTGGTACGCAGACCGTGGGAGAATGAGCTCGCGACGGACGCCTCCCATTTGCAAGGCCTCGACGTTCGCGGAAAGGCGGTGCTGGTGCACACCGGATGGGACCGGCACTGGCGAACCGACCGGTACGGCGAAGATCATAGTTTCCTGACCCTCGCCGCAGCGGACTGGCTTGCCGAAAACGGAGCCCTGCTCGTCGGTATCGACAGCAACAATATCGACGACACCAGGGTGCGCGCGAGGCCGGTTCACAGCAGGTTGCTGGCCACCGACATTCCAATCTGCGAGCATATGACCAACCTCGGCAGCCTGCCTGACCAAGGTTTCCGCTTCTCTGCGGTGCCGCCCAAAGTGCGCGGCATGGGCACCTTTCCCGTACGCGCCTACGCGCTGTTGAGCTGAGCGGACAGGCGTTTCGTATCGATCGAGGCTAGGCCGTTGCGCTCGCCAGCGATGATTGCAGCCACGCGGGGATGATCGCGCCGTCGAGATCGTCGATCCGGCGGTGCTCCACAGCGAGCCCGAATTGAGGATACTGGACACGCGTGCGCGGCCCCGAAGCGTCCGTCTCGACCACGACGAGGCGCCGGTTGACCTTCTGCCGCCAGTTCATGCGCGCCGTATTTTCCTGCCCCACGAAACAGCCCTTCGAGAAGCTGACGCCGTTGAGCTCGGCGGCATTGCACTCGAGCCACAGGATGTCATTGAGCTCGGCTCGGCCTTCGCACACTCCAAGCCGGAGTCGATGCTCGAGCCAGCCGGCCGCAAGCTCATCCGCAGGGCCAAGCCAGCGGTTGCCGAGTTCCTCAAGGCGCGGATCGCGTCCGGATCCGGTTGTCGTCGACCAATGGACAGCGATTGCCGCATCTCGTTCGATGCGGATGGCGCGACGGAGCCGGTAAATGGTCAGTCGCTTGACGAGGTCATCGGCCGCCTCGGCTTCGCAGTCGAGCAGCAGGTCTTCGCCATCGTCCCAGACAATGAGATCGAATAAGCATTTTCCCTGCGCACTGAGGAGGCCGGCCCAGACCGGCAGCACTCCAGTAACGTCGCTCGTGACGAGGCCCTGGAGAAAGCCGCGCACGTCATCCCCCGAGAGGCGGACCAAAGCGCGGTCGGTGAGGGTGGTTGCGGCCATGATCATCAGTTAGGGAGCCGGCCGTGGCATCGCAAACCCTGACCATCCGAAAGCCTGACGACTGGCACGTGCATCTGCGCGACGGTGAAATGCTCCGCCGGGTCGCAACCTTTACGTCGCGACAGTTCGCGCGGGCCATCGTGATGCCGAACCTCGTGCCGCCGGTGACCACCGCCGACGCGGCACGAGCCTATCGGGAGCGTATCATCGATGCGGCGGGACCCGGCTTCACTCCGCTGATGACTTGCTACCTTACCGACAACACGAGCCCGGACGAGGTAGCGCGCGGCTTTCAGGAGGGCATCTGGATTGCCGCGAAGCTTTATCCGGCAGGCGCCACCACCAACAGCGCGAGCGGGGTTACCGCTATCCAGAATATCTACCCCGCGCTTGGGCTCATGGAGCAAATCGGGATGGTGCTGTGCGTTCATGGCGAGGTTACCGATCCCGACGTCGACGTATTCGACCGGGAAGCGGTGTTCATCGAACGCGTTCTCTCAAGGCTCGCTGCAGACTTCCCGGCACTGAAGATCGTCTTCGAGCATATCACGACGGCAGATGCCGCCGACTTCGTCAGCAAAGCCGGCGCCAACGTCGGAGCGACCGTTACGCCGCAGCACCTCATTACCAACCGCAATGCGATTTTCGCCGGCGGTCTCAGGCCACACGCCTATTGCCTGCCGGTCGCCAAGCGTGAGCATCACCGATTGGCCGTCCGAAGTGCCGCGACTTCCGGTTCTCCCAAGTTCTTCCTCGGCACCGACAGTGCACCGCACACGCGTGAAGCCAAGGAGAGCGCGTGCGGCTGCGCTGGCATCTTCAACGCCCCGTTCGCGCTGGAGAGCTATGCGACGGTGTTCGACGAAGAAGGAGCACTCGATCGTTTTGAGGCCTTTGCTTCACTGAACGGCGCCAGCTTCTACGGCCTTGCGGTCAACGAGGAGACCGTCACGCTCGAGCGAGCGGACATCGAGGTGCCCCAAGAAATCGGTGGCGTCGTACCTTTCCATGCCGGCGAGACGCTGCGCTGGCGTTTTAAAGCCTAGCCCCCGCCGCGGCCGCTGCTGCCGATGACGGCGCCGAAATGCTCCTCGAGCCGGTCGTAGCATTCGCAGGACCGTCGTTTGAGACCCACTCGGTCGACCACCCGAATTGTTCCGCGGCCGGTCGCGACAAGGCCCTCTGACGAAAGCTCCTGGACGACGGCGTTGACGGTGGTGCGCTGAACGCCCAGCAATCCCGCGAAGGCTTCCTGCGTCAGCTCGATGCGGTCGCCCGCGCGGTCCTGCGCGTGGAGCAGCCATCGCGCGGAGCGCTCCGGGATCGAATGAAACGTGTTACAGACCGCCGACTGCATGACTTGCGCAAGCAGATAGTCGGAAAAACGACAGAACAGGTTTGCGATAAAGGGCGACCGGTTCTTCGCATCTTCAAGGGCAGTCATCGGAATGCGGAACGCTTCGCCAGGCACCAGCACCTGCGCGCGGGAATAAGCCGGAGCCTGCCCGCAGCTCACGATCCCTCCCAGCGCGCCCTCGCGACCGATCGACGCGACTTCGGCGGAACGACCGCCGTTCAGTTCAACGGTCATCGAGATCATGGTGGAGCCAATCGGGAAAAGGCTCGAGCGCACCTGCTCGCCGCGCTGAAGAACAATCTCGCCGGAGCCGAGATCGATCATTTCGCCATAAGGCTCGAGTAGCGCACGGGCTTCGCGGGCGAAGGTCGAAAGAAGACGGTTGCCGGCGAACGCCTGGTCGGCGCTGATCAGTTCGTCAGTGAGATCTGCCACGTTGAGCTCTTTCCTGCGGCCCTACTGCTGTTCGTTACGCGGGTGATTTGGTTGATGACCGAACAATGCATCAGCGCAGAAGTTGCTCCATTACATGCTAACCGGGTCCACCCTGCTGGTTTTTCCGACGAGTAGACTGTCCGCGACCAGGCGAAACGGCGCGACGTCCACGAGGCTGCGCCGCTCGTCGATCAGGTCGACGAACGTGCGATAAATATCCGGATACTCGCCCATCCCATCGTCGGAATGCCGTTCGCCATTGAGGAGCAGTCTCGCGCCGCCCTCCTCCAGCCGGACGGCGGTGCCGTCACTGGTCTCGACCGCGATCGTCCACTCCTCACCCTCGCTTTTGCGCCAGTCGAGGCTCGCACGGAGAGGGCCGTCGGCCTCTGGGCTCGAAAAGACGATCTCCGCCGCGATCGGCGTCTGTGCATTGGCCGGAACCTGCAGTTCTGCAGACTGCACGAACAGGCCGCCCGGAAAAATCTTTGTTGCAATCGAGAAGGCGTTGATTCCTGGGTCGAAGACGCCAAAGCCGCCCGCGTCCCAAATCCACTGTTGGCCCGGGTGCCACTTGTGCACGTCCTCGTGCCAGAGGATGTCGAGCGACCTGATCCGCTTTCCGGCGAGTGCCTTCGCCGCAGCATCGACCGTCGAATGATGCTGCGCGTGCCAGGTCGTGAACAGCGTTACCTGCTCAGTCTGGGCCATGCACTCGAGGTCGGCGATCTCGGCGAGACCTGCCGTCGGCGGCTTCTCCAGGAGGCAGTGGAGACCAGCACTTATACATTCGCGAGCGATCTCGAACCGCGGTCCTGGCGGCGTGGTGATCGCGACCGCTTGGAGACCTTCGACACTCCTGATCAGCTCGCGCCAGTCCGTGAAGCACTTCGCCACGCCCTGGCCCGACCGGCTCGACGTCGCCGCCAGTTCGAGGCGGGAATTGCCTTCAATTGAGGGGACATGTTGGTCGGCAGCGATCTTCCCGAAGCCAATGATCGCGATCCGGATCGGCGTCATGCGCGCACCTGGGCCACGTAAGCTCGCGCTTTCTCGAGCGTCTCGGCGACCGACTGCCCCGGCTTGTAGAGCCCCCCACCGAGGCCGAATCCGGAGGCACCGGCATCGAGCCACGGCCGCATCGTGTCGGGCGTCACGCCCCCGACGACCATGATGGGAACATCCTTAGGGATCACGGCGAGATGGGCCTTTATAACCGCCGGTGCCGCCGCCTCGGCGGGGAACAACTTCAGCGCTGTGGCGCCGGCGCGAATTGCCGCGAAGGCCTCGGACGGCGTGAAATAGCCAGGGCTTGCAACAAGACCGGCGGCTGCAGTTGCAGCAATGATGTTCGCGTTCGTGTCCGGGGAGACAATGATCCTTCCGCCGACGTCGCGCACGCGCTGCACATCCGCCGCGTCCAGGACCGTTCCGGCACCAACCAGCACGCCATCGCCGAATTTCTTGGCGAGCAGCTCGATGCTCTTCAGCGGCTCGGGAGAGTTGAGGGGCACCTCGATGATCCGAATTCCACTCTCGTAGAGCGCGTCGCCGATCGCGTTCGCCTCTCCGGGCGTCACACCGCGAATGATCGCAACGAGCGGACATTCGTCGAGATAACGGTTCAGCAGCTCTTTCGCGCTCACGTCAGATCCTTTTCGCAATTTCCTGGATGCCGGCGAGGAAGCATCGCTCGCCATCCCGCTCGACCAGCCTGCGGCCAGCTTCCTCGATGGCCGCCGCATAAAGCCTCGTCAGCTCGGGCCGGCCGATCACGGTCACCTCGGCAGAGGTCGGATAGGAAAGGCCTATGCGGACGTCGGTGCCGATCAGGAGACCGCTCGCGTGAGAAGCCGCGTCTTCCTTCTTGGCCTGGCCGAGCAGCACTCGGGCGCGCACCGAGAAAAGCTCGGCCGGCAACGCTTCGTTCAAGATGGCGAACCGTGCAGCCTCGCGGAAAACAGCGTTCGGTTCGACCGGCCCCTGCAGCAGGTCGGCAAGAATGCTGTGGTTCTTCAGAAGACTGAACAATTCGCCGGTCATGACAGTGCGGAAACCGGTGATCCTGCCGGCCCGCAGCGTCGCCCATTTATTGTGCGTGCCGGGGTGGCAGACGAGACCGTCGGGCTCTACCAACCCGCTGCAAACTGCGCCGAGAAGCTGCACTTCTTCCCCGCGCATGACGTCGGCCCGATCGTTCGTGAGGTAGGAAACGCCGGGAACAATCGCCTCGCGGTCACCAACCCACACCAGCGCCCGAACCAGATCGTCGATTCCGGCCGGGGCTGGCACGTAAGGCGCTTCCTTCCAGCCGTGGTTCGATCCGACCATGCCGGCAAGAAGCAGTGGCAAGTCGCCGAGACGTTCTCGAATCTCGGCAACGGCCTCGGGAAAACCTCCCGCTGGGACCGAAAGTATCCCTTTGTGATCCTCGAACTCGTCCGTGCAGCCACCCCCCGCGTCGAGGCGGTAGGCGCGGCGATTGGTGGTGCCCCAATCGACGGCGATGAAGCCTTTTTCCCAGCGCATGCTTGTCCCCATCGCGCTCCAAACAACGGAGCTTCAATGTCGCTCCATGGTTTTCTTTTGAGCCCACCCCACTATCGGAAACTGCCATGCTTGCCGACTCAGGCCCGCGCTGCATTGCCGACGTTCATGCCGTTCTCGGAGAAGGCCCAGTGTGGGTTGACCGCGAGGCGGCACTCTACTGGCTCGACATCAAGGGCCGGAAGATCTTTCGTTTAGACGGGCAGGAGCAGCTGACCGAATGGCCGACGCCGATGCGCGTCGGCTCGATCGCCCCCCGAAAACAGGGAGGGTTCATCGCCGGTACCGAGGCTGGACTAGCCAAGATCGACCTGGACGCGAACCGCTTCGAGGTGTTCGCAAACCCCGAGAAAGAGTTGCCGACCAACCGCTTCAACGACGGCAAGGTCGACCGCCAGGGCCGTTTCTGGGCCGGCACGATGGACGACCAGGAAAAGCAGGCGAGCGGCACGTTGTACCGGATCGGAAGCGAACTCGCCGTCAGTGCCGCTGACCGAGGCTACAAAGTCACCAATGGCCCTGCCTTCAGCCCCGACGGCACGATCATGTACCACAATGATTCGGCGCGCCAGGTCACCTACAGGTTCGAGGTGCAGCCGGACGGCTCGCTTGAGGAGCGGACGATTTTCCTGCAGTTCAAGGAAGGAGAGGGCTACCCCGACGGCATGACAGTCGACTCGGAAGCCTGCCTTTGGATCGCCTTCTGGGACGGCTGGTGCGTGCGCCGCTATTCGCCTCAGGGAGAGTGGCTTGAGACCGTGAAAGTGCCGGTCGCAAGGCCAACCAGTTGCTCCTTCGGCGGCGCCGACCTCGATCGGCTCTACATCACTTCCGCAAGCATCGGCCTCGACGAACAAGCCCGCGAAATGCAACCAAATGCCGGGGGGTTGTTTATGCTCATACCGGGCGTCCGGGGACTCGCCGATGTCCCCTTTGCGGGCTGACGAAGACAACGGAGACTGAGTCATCGCCAACTTCATGTTCGCGACCGGGATCGAAAACAGCATCCCGACGATCAACCACGGAAACACTCGCGTGGATCAGATGGAGGTCTGCGGCCACTATGAGCGGTGGCGCGAGGATTTCGACTGTATCCAGGAAATCGGGATCAATTACCTCCGCTACGGCCCCCCGATCTACAAGACGTATCTTGGGCCGAACAAGTTCGACTGGGAATTCTCCGACATCACCTTCGCGGAGCTGAAGCGGCGGGACATCACTCCGATCGTCGATCTCTGTCACTTCGGGGTGCCAGAATGGATCGGCAATTTCCAGAACCCGGATTTCCCGCGCCTGTTCGCCGCCTATGCCGGCGAGTTCGCGGAGCGCTACCCGTGGGTGCAGCTCTACACACCGATCAACGAGATGTTCATCTGCGCGGTCTTCTCAGCGAAATACGGCTGGTGGAACGAGCAGCTGAAGGACGACCGCTCGTTCATCACTGCGCTCAAGCACATCGTGAAAGCCAACGTCATGGGGATGATCGAGATCCTCAAACGCCGTCACGACGCGATCTTCATCCAGTCGGAATCGTCGGAATATTATCATGCCGACTCACCGGGCGCGATCGGCCGCGCCGAAGTCCTCAACCAGATGCGGTTCCTGTCACTGGACTTGAATTACGGCCGCCGGGTCGACAGCGGGATGTACCAGTTCCTTCTCGATAACGGCATGAGCCGCGAGGAATATGAGTGGTTCCTCAACCATCGGCTAAAGCAACACTGCATCTTCGGGAACGACTATTACCAGCTGAACGAGCACCGGGTGTTTGCCGACGGGCACACGGTCGCTGCCGGTGAGACCTTCGGATACGCCGAGATCACCCGCCAGTATTACAACCGCTATCGCCTGCCGGTCATGCACACCGAGACCAACCTGTGGGAGGGCCAGCACGGCGACGAAGCGGTGAAATGGCTGTGGAAGGAATGGGCCAATGTCCTGCGCCTGAGGAACGTTGGTATCCCGACCGTCGGCTTCACTTGGTACAGCCTCACCGACCAGGTCGACTGGGACACCGCGCTTCGCGAGCAGAACGGCAATGTCAATCCGCTCGGACTGTTCGATCTCGACCGCAAGATCCGCAACGTCGGCAAGGCCTACAAGCAGCTGATCGCGGACTGGCGCAACGTGCTTCCGGCACAGAGTGTCTGTCTCGTCGTGCCGATCAAGAAGATCGGCGATTATCGCGACGAAGACGATGCCGCGGGCCGCCACCTCGGCGAAAGCGGCACCCAGGCGAGAGCAGCGAATAACTCCAGCGATGCCAACACTGCCGACGATGGCAGCGAAAGTTCGGCCGGCAGCAGCGAGGCGCAGGCGTGATGAAGCGCAAGATCGCCAGGATCGAGACCTTCCTCGTACCGCCGCGCTGGCTGTTTGTGCGCATCGAGAGCGAGGACGGCGCATTCGGTTGGGGCGAAGCCAGCCTCGAAGGCTGGGCTGAAGCCGTCGAGGGCGTGTTTGAGGCCTATCGCGACCGCTTCATCGGATCGGACCCGTTCAACATCGAGGATATCTGGCAGGTCGGATATCGCGGCGGCTTCTACCGCGGCGGCGCCGTCATCATGTCCGCGCTAGCGGGCCTTGAGCAGGCGCTGTGGGATCTCAAGGGCCGCGCGCTCGGATTGCCGGCATGGCAAATGCTCGGCGGAAAGGTTCGCGAGAGGGTCCGCTCATACGCCTGGATCGGCGGCGACCGGCCACACGAGATTGGCGAGGCTGCGTCGGGCCGCAAGGCGCAGGGCTTCAACGCGGTCAAGATGAATGCGACCGCGGAGCTCAACTGGATCGGTACGAACCGGCAATTCGACGACGTCGTGAAGCGGGTCGAAGCGGCGCAGGCGCAGGGGATGGACGTCGGTCTCGACTTTCACGGCCGCGTCCATCGCCCGCTTGCAAAGCAGCTCGCCAAGGTCCTGGAGCCGCTCGGACTGCTCTTCATCGAGGAACCCTTGCTCTCCGAGAACATGGACGGACTGCGCGAGATTGCAGCCCATACCACGACGCCCATCGCGCTTGGCGAGCGGCTCTACTCGCGTTGGGAGTTCAAGCCCTTCTTCGAGCAAGGCGCGGTCGACATCATCCAGCCCGATCTCAGCCACGCAGGAGGAATCCTCGAGGTCCGCAAGATCGCTGCAATGGCCGAAGCCTATGACGTCGCTTTGGCGCCTCACTGTCCGCTGGGCCCGCTAGCGCTTGGTGCCTGCCTGCAGATCGCGGCTTGCACGCCCAACCACGCAATCCAGGAAGTCAGTCTCGGCATCCACTACAATGTGGGGGGCCATGACCTGCTGAACTTCTGCATCAACAAGGATGCCCTCACACCCGTCGACGGCTACCTGCCGGTGCCCGAAGGACCGGGGCTCGGCATCGAGATCGACGAGGCTGCCGTCCGGGCAGCCGACAAGGACCGCCACCGCTGGCGCAATCCGATCTTCAGGACGAGCGACGGCAGCTTCGCTGAGTGGTGAGCACCTTGGCGCTCAGTGGCACTTGAAGCGCTCGAACGGCTCCAGGCAATTTTTGCAGCGCCATTGCGCCTTGCATGGCGTCGCCCCGAAGCGGCTGACCTCGATGGTGTCCGACGAGCCGCAAAGGGGGCATTCCGCCTGGGCTGAAATTGTTGGCGGCGCGATCCCGTAGTCGTGGAGGCGCTTACGCCCGCGTTCGCTGATCCAGTCGGTTGTCCATGGCGGGAACAGCACCCGCTCGATGTGGACTTCCTCGAAACCGGCAGTGTCGAGCGCCTCCCGGATCAGCGCCTCGATCGCAACTGTCGCCGGACAGCCGGTGTAGGTCGGGCTGATCAGCACCCGCGCAGGATTTTGCACGATGCCGCGGACGATGCCGAGATCGGTGATGGTGAGCACCGGGATTTCCGGATCAGGAACGCTTTCAAGCACGGCCATGATTGCCGCTTCGTCGAGCGTCGCTTCCACCACCTCACCCATAGCGAGGATATTACACCCGTTCGAGCGCCAGCGCGATTCCCTGTCCGACGCCGATGCACATTGTCGCGAGCGCGAGTTTTCCGGCGCCCCGCTGCAGTTCCTCGGTGGCCGTCAGCGCGAGGCGGGCTCCCGACATGCCGAGCGGGTGGCCGAGCGCAATGGCGCCCCCGTTGGGGTTTACGCGCGGGTCATCGTCGGCGACGCCGAGTTGCCTCAGGACTGCAAGCCCCTGGGCGGCGAAGGCTTCGTTCAATTCGATCACATCGAATTCGCCGATCTTGAGCCCGAGACGCTTCATGAGCTTTTCCGAGGCAGGCGCCGGGCCGATGCCCATGATGCGCGGCGGCACACCGGCGACGGCAGTGCCGAGGACGCGCGCACGAGGGTTGAGACCGTTTCGTTTAACCGCTTCTTCCGAGGCGACGATGATCGCGGCGGCACCGTCGTTGACACCAGATGCGTTGCCGGCGGTCACGGTGCCGTCGGCACGAACGATCGGCTTCAGCTTCGCGAGCGCCTCCATCGTCGTCGCCCGCGGGTGCTCGTCCTTGTCGACGACGAGCGCGTCGCCCTTGCGCTGCGGGATCCCGACGCTGACGATCTCGGCAGCGAGCCGGCCGTTTGCCTGCGCTTTGGCAGCCTTCTCCTGGCTTCGGAGCGCGAACGCGTCCTGGTCCTCGCGGCTGACCTGGAACTCCTGTGCCACATTCTCGCCGGTGCTCGGCATGGTGTCGTCGCCGTAAGCCGATTTCATCTTCGGATTGACAAAGCGCCAACCGATCGTCGTGTCGTACATCTCGGCGTTTCGGTCGAAGGCGCTCGTGGCCTTCGCCATCACGAACGGCGCGCGGCTCATGCTCTCGCTGCCGCCGGCAATGATCATCTCTGACTCGCCGCCGCGGATCGCTCGCGCTGCCATGGCGACAGCGTCGAGGCCGGAGCCGCACAGGCGATTGAGCGTCACGCCGCCCGAGCTGTCCGGCAGGCCGGCGAGCAGCACGGCCATGCGCGCAAGGTTGCGGTTGTCTTCGCCCGCCTGGTTTGCGCAGCCGAGAATGACGTCGTCGAGCTCGTTCCAGTCAACGCCTGGATTGCGCTCGATCAGCGCCTTAATCGGGATAGCCGCGAGGTCGTCGGCGCGCACGGATGAAAGCGCGCCGGCGTAGCGTCCGATGGGCGTGCGAACAGCGTCGCAGATATAAGCGTCGGTCATCAGGCGCTACAAAACGCCGCGGCGCATCTGATCGAGCTCGATGCTTTCGAACAGCGCCTTGAAATTGCCCTCGCCGAAGCCCTCGTTGCCCTTGCGCTGGATGATCTCGAAGAAGATCGGACCGATGACGTTCTGGGTGAAGATCTGCAGCAGCAGGCCCTGACCTTCGGTCGGCGCGCCGTCCATCAGGATTCGGCGCTTTTCAAGCTCGGCCAGGTCTTCCTCATGGCCTTTGATACGCTCTGGAAGAAGCTCGTAATAGGTATCGGGCGTGTCCTGGAACGGAATGCCCCGCGCAGAAATGATGTCGACCGCCCGGTATATATCCGACGTGCCAAGAGCGATGTGCTGGATGCCTTCGCCCTTATACTCCCGGAGGAACTCCTCGATCTGGCTCTTGTCGTCCTGGCTCTCGTTGAGCGGGATCCGGATCTTGCCGCACGGTGACGTCATGGCCTTTGAAAAGAGGCCGGTCTGCTTACCCTCGATGTCGAAGTAACGGATTTCGCGGAAGTTGAAGAGCCGTTCGTAGAAATCGGCCCAGACACTCATCCGGCCCCGGTTCACGTTATGCGTAAGATGATCGATATAGGTGAGCTTCGAATCCGCCTCGGCCATTCGCTGCTGCCAATCGGGATGGAAATCGAAGTCGACCTCGTAGATCGAGCCGCTATTCCCGTAGCGGTCGACGAAGAACAGCCTGGACCCGCCGATGCCTTCAATCGCGGGAATATCAAGCTCGCCGGCGCCAATGCGGTTCTCGACATTGGTGGCGCCGAGCCGGAGCGCCCGCTCATGCGCCGCTTTGGCATCCTTGACCCGGAAGGCCATCGCGCAGGCGCTTGGCCCATGCGCCTTCGCATATTCCTCGGCGTAGCTGCCGGGCTCTGCATTGATGATGAAGTTGCAGTCGGCCTGCTTGTGAAGCGTGACGTTCTTGCTCTTGTGCCGTGCGACCTCGGGGAAGCCCATCCTGGTGAACAGCGAGCGCAATAGCTCGATGTCCGGCGCGGTATATTCGACGAACTCGAAGCCGTCGGTGCCCATCGGGTTTTCAAGCCCGAGGATGGTCTTTTCGGCGACCTTCGTGGCCATGGAATCTCTCCTTTGCGGTCCAACTGCTCTTGGAACAGCGGCATTTCAAGGCTGCGCGAGTTACCCATGAGCCCAAATCGCTGTAGATCGTGCACGTCGGCCTCAAGTGGAGTGAGAGATTATGGACGTGCCAGCAGGCTGGGCGCTGGAGGACGGCGGCAAGGCGCTCGTCCGCAGCATGAAATTCCAGGACTTCAGCGAGGCGTTTAGCTTTTTGGCTCGCGTAGCTCTCCACGCCGAGAAGGTGGACCACCATCCCGAGTTCACGAGCGTGTGGAATCGCGTCGATTTTCGCCTGACCAGCCATGACGCCGGCGGCGTGACCGACCGCGACCTTGATCTCGCTGAAACGATCAACCGCCTCGTCGGCAGCTGACCGGGTCAGCGCGCGCTACGAGAAGGCGAGCGCGAACGCGCCTCCAACGATAGCCGCCGTCAGCACGATGCCGATGGCAACGTTACGCAAAGTCCCACCTATGGTCTGATCGAACATGGTCCCTCCCCTTGGGTTCCCGTCGTCGAGGTCGCCAACATAACCTGAAAAGTAAAAATATGCATAGGTTAAATAGTGGAGATTCAGCTGCTTAGCGCAGCATCGCTTTAAGCATCGCGGCAGACCCGCCGTTAACCAACGGGCGCAAGCTTTTGGCAGCTTCCGCAGAGGAGGATCACGCGCGTCTGGCGGACTTAAGGTCTGGCCACGTTAACCAAGGGGTAGTGCATGCGCAGGTTAACATTGCTTCTCGGCTGCGAAGAAGGTGCCAATGCGATCGAGTTCTGCCTTGTGGCAACGCTGATCGCGATCGCGGCCTATGCGGCGTTCATCCAGCTCGGCGACAAGATCAACACCATGTACGGCAACGTGTCGAACCAGATGCCGTCGAACTAAGCAGGCAATTGATCGTTCAGACGGAAACTGGAATAAGACACAGGCAATGACTCGTTCGTTCACCCTTTCCGCTTCACCGCTCGTGGCCGCGCCTGCGTGGGCGAGCTATTATTATACGCGGGAGGCTGGAACGAGCTGACGCGCGCATAAGCGACAGTTTCCACAGCCTCCAACCCGCCAGCGCCAGCTCGGCGGGTTTTTTGTTGCCCAACCAATCCGAGGAACCATCACATGCTTCAGGAGACGATCGCCAGGAACGACCGGCCACTCACGCGGTGGCAGGATTATGTCGTCCCCCAGTGCTGGGATGATTTCACCGCCGACGATCACTCGGTGTGGGACCTCCTGTTCGCCCGTCAGGTGGAGTTGCTCGGCACGCGTGTCGTCGCGCCGTTCCTCGACGGCATCGACCTCTTGCGCCTGTCCCATCCGGGGGTTCCCGACCTTGCGGAACTTAACACGATCCTCGAGCCTCGGACCGGCTGGCGAACGGTTGCAGTGCCGGGCCTTGTGCCTGACGAGATCTTCTTCGCGATGCTGAGCGAGCGAATTTTCCCGGTCGGCAATTTCATCCGCACGCGCGAGCAGCTTGATTATCTCGAGGCGCCCGACTGCTTCCATGACATGTTTGGGCACATCCCGATGCTTGCTCACCATGATTTTGCGGAAATGGCGAGGCATGTCGGCGAACTCGGCCTTGCCGCAATCGCCGCGGGCGAAGGGCCTCGCGCTGCAAGGCTCTATTGGCACAGCGTCGAATTCTCGCTCGCGCGCGAAAACGGGGAGCTGAAGATCCTCGGTGCCGGCCTCGCTTCGAGCTTCGGTGAATCGCACTTCAGCCTCGAAAGCGACGAAGTTGAACGCTTGCCCTTCTCGGTCGCTCGCGCGGTGAACACGCCGTACCGCCACGATGCGTTCCAGCCGCGCTACCTCGTCTCGCAATCTCTCGACGCGACGGTGGCCGACGTGCTGGCGCTCACGGCCGGCGAGATGCTGCAGCTCTAGCTACTTCGAAAGCACCTGGTTGAGATACACAATCTCCAGCGCAACGCGTTCGGCATCCTCCTCCGGGACGACGCCGGCCGCGTGGCCGCCCTCGATTGCTTCGGCGTAGTAGAAAGGATCATCGAACGCCTCGAGCCTCGCTGCGAGCTTTCGCGCATGGCCCGGGTGGACGCGATCGTCGCGGGTCGACGTGTAGATGAATGGCGCCGGGTATTTCACGCCCTTCTTAAGGTTCTGGTACGGCGAATATTTGCTGATGAAAGCCCAGTCGCCAGGCACGTCGGGATTGCCGTACTCGCCCATCCAGGACGCGCCCGCGAGCAAGTGAGAATAGCGCTTCATGTCGACCAGCGGCGAGCCGATGATGGCGCCTCCCCACAGGTCCGGCCGCTCAGTGATTGCCACTGACGCGAGGAGCCCTCCGTTCGACCGGCCCGACACGGCAAGGCGGCCCTTCTGGGTCATGCCGCGTGCGACGAGGTCGTCGGCGACCGCATAGAGGTCCTCATAGGCCTTCTGGCGGTTCTCGCGGAGCACGGCATTGTGCCACCTGGGGCCGTACTCGCCTCCGCCGCGGATGTTGGCGAGGACATAGGCATTACCCTCCTCGACCCAGAAGAGCGCCAGCGGTCCGGAGCGATAGGGCTCATGGACCAGGTAGCTCGGCGTCTGGGCAAGTTCGAACCCGCCATAAGCGTGCATCAGAACTGGGACGGGCCCCCGCACGTCCTTCCGGTGGACGAGGAAGTAGGGGATCTTGGTGCCGTCGGCCGAGGTCGCGAAATTCTGCTCGACGACCATGTTCGACGCGTCGAACTGGGCCGGCAGTGCCTGGATCGGCGATGGCGCAAGTGCCGGATCGATGCGCAAGAGCGTCGGCGGGGTGAGCATGCCCTCGACGGTCACGAATGCAAGATCCGACGTGCCGGCCGCCGCGTTGAGGTGGACAGTCGACTTGTCCGGTAACCCGACCGGAGCCGCGCTCCATGTCCCGTCGGTATTGCGGGTCAGGCCGGCGAGGCGGCCCGAAACGTCGTCGAGAACCTTGACCCACACACGCGACTTGCCGGCAGCCACTTCCTCGACCGCCTGATGCGCGTTGGGAACGAAGACCGATTCGATCGCCGGCGCCCTGCCGGCCATGAGATCCGGGATCGAGTAAGCGACGAGCGCGCCCACGGGATGACCCTGCCACTCGCTCTTGAGCGACGCGATGACGCGGCCGTCGAGAACGTCCTCGATGTTGGCATCGTCTGGAAGCGGGGTTGCAACGAGCCTCCCGTCCGGCGCGATATGGCTCACCTTGCGATGATAGAAATCCACCGAGCGGGTGACGATGGGCCAGGTGTGCTCGCCATCGACGAGGCTCGATGCGCTGACCGAAACGTCAGACTTCTGGCCCGTGGCGAGCGTCTTCGCGGACGACAGAGGAGTGCCCCGCTTCCACAGCTTGGCGATGCGTGGGTAGCCCGATTCTGTTAGGCTGCCGGGACCGAAGTCCGTACCCACGAAGAGCGCATCAGGGCGTGCCCAGGCGACATTGCTCTTGGCATTTGGGAGCGTGAAGCCGCCGGCAACAAAAGCGGCCTTCTCAATGTCGAACTCGCGGACCTCGACGGCGTCGCCGCCGCCGTTCGACAGATTGACGAGGCAGTCGACATAGGCCGGTGACAGGCAGGTGAAGCCCTTGAATGCCCATTTTTTGTTGTCGGCCTTGCTCATGGCGTCGATGTCGAGGAGCGTTCGCCATTGCGGCTTGCCGGCGGCGAAGGCGGCGAGCGGCGACACTCGCCAAATGCCGCGGGGGTGTTGATCGTCTTGCCAGTAATTGAAGACGCGCTCGCCAAGGATGCGGTCCGGCTCGGCAATCTTCTGGTTGGTGGAAAGTAGCGCGAGCGCCCGGCCTCGGTAACCGGCAAATCCCGGCAGCTTTTGTAGCTTGGCAAGCGTCTCTGCGTTCCAGGTCTTTACCTTCGCAATCGCGCGGGCACCGTCGACCTGTTCGAGATAGAGGTCGGCGTCTGCTGCAGGGGCCGCGGCCGCGGCCGCAGCGGCCGCAAGAATTCCCACAAGCGCCGGCGCGCCGATCATGCTCCTCATCAAGATTTTTCCCTCCTCAAGCGGGCTCCTCTTAGCGGCACTCGCCAAGAGCGGAAGCCTCCACCCGGGCGTCTTTGCTGGACCGCGGCGCTTGCGCGGTTAGAAGGCGGGCGATGGCTGACCAGCCCACCAAGGGCGAATATCGCAGCGGGCACGATCCGCGGACATTGCGCGACGCGCTCGGCTGCTTCGCGACCGGCGTCACGGTTGTCACCTGCCTCAGCGACGGCATTCCCGCAGGGCTCACCGTCAACAGCTTCACCTCGGTCTCGCTGGACCCGCCGCTCTTGCTGGTCTGCATCGCCAAGCGGGCGACTAGCGCTACGGCGCTCACCACGGCATCGCATTTCGCGGTAAACGTTCTGCAGACCGGCCAACAGCCGGCCTCGATCCGCTTCGCGACACGCGACGAGGACCGCTTCGGCGCCACCCGATGGGCGTGCGGCGAAGCCGGTGCACCGATCCTCGAGGAATCTCTCGGCGTATTCGAATGCGAGCGTTTTGCCGTCTATGACGGGGGCGATCACCACATCCTCGTCGGCCGCGTTGTCAAGGCAAGCTTCGACGCGAGCCTCGATCCGCTGCTCTATTTTCGAGGGCGCTACCGCCGCCTCCACTTCGACTAATCCACGATCAGGTCTTCCGGCCGCTTGGTGAAGCGGCGGACGATCGCGACGATGACCGCCCCGATGACGATTCCGACGACAGCACCCCCGACGGCGTTGACCAGCCATGTAACGAAGGGGCCGGCAAAGCCGGACGAGGCGCCGGCCTTGTGGGCTGCTTCGTGAAGGAGGTGCGGGACTGGCCCGCCAAGATGCAATTCATCCAGGCCGTGGAGGAGGATTCCGCCGCCAACCCAAAGCATCGCTACGGTGCCGATGCCTGAAAGCGCTGTCAGCAGTGTCGGAACGACGTGGACTAGGGCGTTTCCAAAGGCCCGCGTAGCGCTGTTGCGCCGCTGCGCCATATGCAGGCCGATGTCGTCCAGTTTCACGATAAGCGCGACAACGCCGTAGACGCCCGCTGTGATGGCGATCGCGACCAGCACGAGCACGATCGCAGTTGCGAGCAACGTGAGATGCTCCAGGCTCGCCAGTGCGATCGCCATGATCTCGGCCGATAGGATGAGGTCGGTACGGATGGCGCCCTTCACCTGCATTTTCTCGAGCTCGACCGGATCGCCCATAGAATCGACCAGCTGCTCTTCATGCTCATGCTCGTGGAGCAGCTTCTCGAGGATCTTCTCGGTCGCCTCGAAGGCAAGATAGGCGCCGCCGACCATCAGCAGCGGAGTGATCAGAAATGGTGCGAAAGCCGTCAGCAACAGTGCTGCGGGCAGCAGGAGCAGCACCTTGTTCTTGATCGACCCCCAAGCGATCTTGCCGATGATCGGAAGTTCCCGCTCGGGCTTGAGCCCGGTCACGTAACGCGGAGTGACCGCCGTATCGTCGACGACGACGCCGGCCGCCTTGGCGCTCGCCTTCCCTGCAGCTGCCGACACGTCGTCGAGCGACGCGGCGGCAAGCTTGGCGATGGTGGCGACGTCGTCGAGGAGTGCGATTAATCCGGAGGGCATCGTCGGCCGTTAGGCGAACTTGCCCTTCACGAGCAATTCGCGCAGTGCCGCGGCCATGCTTGGGCTGGATTTCATCAGGGATAATCTCGGGGCCGTCGAGAAGGCGATCCGCGACAAGGGCGTTAATCTGGACCTCGACGCGCTGATCTTGGCAGCAGCGCAGGTGCGCGGACTGAAGACGCAGATCGACCAGCTGCGCGCGGAGCGGAACAGCATCAGCGCCTCCTTCAAGAACGCTGCGCCGGAAGAGCGTGCGGCGCTTGGCGCAAAGGCGAAGGAAGCGGGCGCGAGGGCAGCCGAGCTCGAAAAGACGCTCGCAGAGCACGAAACCGCCCTCGGAGCGCTTTTGATGCGCGTGCCGAACATACCCTATGAAGGCGCGCCGGTCGGGCCGGACGAAAGCTTCAACACCGTCATCCGCACCGAAGGCGAGCTGCCCAGTTTCGACTTCGAGCCGCTCGATCACGTCGCGCTGATCGAAAAGAACGACTGGGCGGATCTGTCGCGCGTGACTCAGGTGTCGGGCAGCCGCACCTATTGCCTGAAGGGCGCGCTGGCGCTGCTCGAGACCAAGCTCATGGCGTGGGCGCTCGACAGGATTTCAGACGCAGGGTTCACCGCAATCACGGTCCCCTCGATCGCGCGAGAGCAGGCCTTCCTCAACCAAGGGCAGTTTCCCGGTCACAAGGAAGAGACATACGAGCTTCCCAATGACGATTTGTGGCTCGCTGGAACCGCCGAGGTGGTGCTGACCTCGCTCCATTCGGGCGAGATTGTCGAGAATGACAAGCTGCCGATCCTGTACGCCGGCTACTCGCCCTGCTTCCGCCGCGAGGCGGGGAGCGCGGGCAAGGACGTGCGCGGATTGCTGCGCGTGCACCAGTTCGTGAAGGTCGAGCAATATGTCGTCTGCGAAGCCGATGACGCGCAATCCGCGCACTGGCACGCGCGGCTGCTGGAGCTCGCCGAAAGCCTGCTCAAGGACCTCGAAATTCCCTACCAGGTGATCGAGACTTCGACGGGCGACATGGGGCTTGGCAAGTATCGCATGAACGACATCGAGAGCTGGGTGCCGAGCCTTGGCAAGTATCGCGAGACGCACAGCTGCTCGACGCTGCACGACTGGCAGGCACGGCGCGCGAACATCCGTTACCGAGGGGCCGACGGGAAGGTGCGGTTCGCGCACACGCTCAACAACACCGCGCTTGCTAGCCCGCGGATCCTTGTCCCGCTGCTGGAGAACCACCAGACGGCGGACGGGCGAGTGCGGTTGCCCAAGGCGATGCAGCAGCTGATGGGGAGGGAATTCCTCTAGCGTGAAGTGGGAAGGCGACGACCGGCCGCCGCCGAACTGGAAGCGCTACGCGGAAGCTGCATGGCTGCTGGCGCGGTTCTGGCACGGATTTGGCCATAATGGCCCGCGTGGCCCCAGGGACGGGCCGCCCGCCTACGTCATTCCCGGCTTCCTTGCGTCAGACAGCACGTCCCTCGAATTGCGACGAGCGCTCGCCGAGGCCGGCTGGCGCGTCTACCCGTGGCAACTCGGGCTCAACAAGGGGGCGCATGCCGATATCCTGCGGCATTTGAGGCAGCGGCTCGAGGTGATTTACGATGGCCGTCCCGTGCTGGTGGTGGGCTGGAGCCTCGGCGGCCTCTATGCGCGCGAGCTTGCACGGGAGGTGCCGGACATGGTGCGTGCCGTCGTCACGCTCGGATCCCCGTTCTCGGGAGATCCACACCAGAACAATGTCTGGCGCCTCTACGAATGGGTGGCCGGTCACAAGGTGGACGACCCGCCGATCCTCCACACGCCCGAGAAGCCGCCCGTGCCGACTTTGGCGATCTGGTCCAGGAAAGACGGTATCGTCGCGAAGCGCGCGGCGCGGGGACTGGACGGGGAGCGGGATGCCGAGGTCGAGGTCGACTGCGATCATATGGCGTTCGGGATTTCGAAAAAGGCGACGCGCCGGGTGGTGCAGGAAATCGACAGATTCCTGAAAAGGCACAGCTAACCCGACGGCATTCTTGTTTCAGCGGCGAAATAGCCTCATCTTCAAGGCGTGAAATGGGTGCGTACCGCTGTTGCCGGGACCGCCGGCACGGTTCACCCGGATGACCTCGCTCCTCCGGGATGGCACCGGATGCGTGAGATCGCATGGCACCTTCCGCGCTTCCTTGCAGGACTTGGCCCGGTGGGCCCTCGAGGCCCGGAGGACGGGCCGCCGGCTCTCGTCCTCCCGGGCTTCCTCGCCACCGACCGGACGACGATGGACATTCGCCGCGCGCTCGCTCGTGCGGGATGGCGGGCCTATCCCTGGGGCCTGGGCGTGAACCGTGGCGCGAAGGCGGACACGCTTGAGCGGCTCGGTAAGCGGATCGACGAAATCTATGACGGCAGGCCGATATTGCTCGTCGGGTGGAGTCTTGGCGGCATGTTCGCCCGCGAGTTCGCACATCTTCATCCAGGTAAGGTCCGCGCGGTCGCCACCCTCTGCTCGCCTTTCTCGGGCGACTACAAGACCAACACGAATATCCGCCAGTTCTATGAGCGTATTGCGGGTCATGACGTCAACGAACCTCCCTTCCCGCGAGCGAACGGGAAACCACCGGTGCCGACCCTTGCATTCTGGTCGCGTCGCGACGGCATCGTGGCACCGAGTGCGGCGCGGGGACGTGATCACGAGATCGACCGTGCAGTGGAGATCGACACCTATCATGTCGGGGCGGTGCTCTGGCGTCCGGCGGTCGGGCGGATCGTGAAGGAAATCGAGTCATTCCTGACGGACGTCGAAGGCAAGCCGCCGATCACCAAGAGGCCTGTCGAGTCGCAGGATTGACTCCGGGCGCTGACTCGCGAGACAAAGAACAAAAGTAGAACAAAAACGTTGTGAGTCGTGTGGCTGCAGGCCTTGCCCTGGTCGCCGGCGACGAAAGTCGTGCGGCCAAAATTCACCAGCTCCCCAACGGGTTGGGCGAGCGCTGGCGCGTGCCCGCGCCGCCCAGCCCCACCCTGTCCGAGCTGTTCTCCGTACACCCGCGCGACGGCGGCTGGGCCGGGTTCCTGCTGGCGCAGGTCGCCGCGGACAAGCCGCTGCTGTGGGTGCAGGACCGGATGGCAATCCTTGAGAGCGGGCGCATTCATCCGCCGGGCCTTGCTACCCGGGACCTCATCCATGTCGAAGCGCGCGACGCCCGCGATGCGCTGTGGGCGATGGAGGAGGGCGTAAGGTGTTCCTGCCTCTCTGCCGTCGTCGGAGAACTGTGGGGCGACCCCAAGGCGCTCGATTTCATCGCGACGCGGCGGCTCGCGGTCGCATCGGAGCGCAGCGGCACGCCTTGTTGGCTGGTACGGCTCGGCGGCCAGGTCAACCTCAGCGGCGCGCGAATGCGGTGGCAGGTCGCGAGCGCGCCGTCGCTGCTGAACGACCTCGATCCACGCTCGCCGGGACTGCCCGCGTGGGATTTGGAGCTGTTCCGCGCGCGTGGACATCCGCCGGGGCGATGGAGCATCGCGCATGAAGCGGATCGCTTCCATCTGGTTGCCGAATCTGGCGATCGAACGCTGGGCGAAGAGCGCCAGCTTCGCGCCTGACGCACCGGTCGTCCTCACCCTTGAAGGCCCGCACGGGCCGATTGTCCATGCTGTCACGAAAGCGGCCGCCGAACGCGGCGCGCGGGTCGGCGCGCGACTGACGGACGCGCGCGCGCTCGACCCGGCACTGACTGCAATTCCGGGGGACCCGGCAGCAGACGGCGCGCTCGTCGAACGCCTCGCGCAATGGGCAGGACGTTGGTCGCCACTGGTCGAGGTCGATGGCGACCCCTCGAGGTTGCCGGGGACAGGCGGCCTGAGGCTCGACGTCACCGGCGTCGCGCACCTGTTCGGCGGTGAGCCAGGACTGGTGCGGGATATTCGTCACCGATTCGCGAAAACGGGCCTGACGTCGCGGGTCGCGATTGCACCGACCGCCGCCGCCGCATGGGCTCTATCACGTCATGCGCCATGCATCTGCGGACCGGACGTCGCCGCAAGGGTTGCCCCGCTGCATGTCTCCGCGCTTCAGCTCGATCCAGGCATTGTGCGAACGCTCGAACGGCTCGGTCTGAAGACGGTCGCCGCGTTGATCGGCGTGCCCCGGCTGGCGCTCGCACGGCGGTTCCGGGGAGCGGAAGACGTGGTGGAAGCATTCGACCGCGCGCTTGGCCGGAAGCCCGAGCCCCTGACCGCAATTGGCACGGACCCGCCACCACGCGCTCTCCTAAAGCTGGAGGAGCCGGCGACCCATCCCGAAGCAGCGAGCCAGGCGCTGGAGCGGCTGATCCCGGCATTCGTGCGCGAGCTGGAAGACCGGCGCCTCGGTGCGCGCCGGCTGTCGCTCACCGGTTATCGTGTCGACGGCAGTGTCGCCGTGGCATCCGTCGCGACTGCGATCCCTAGCCGCGAGCCCAGGCATTTACAGCGGCTGCTTGCCGACAAGGCTGCGACTCTGAACCCGGAATTCGGGTTCGATGCGTTCGCGCTGAGCGCCGAATGGACCGAGGATCTCGGGGCCGCTCAGGAAAGTCTGGTCGAGGAGCCGTCAGGAACACGCGAACTGGCGCGGCTGGTCGATCGGCTGACGGTGAAGCTCGGCCCCCGCGCCGTGCAACGGCCGCAGGCGGTGGAGAGCTACCTCCCGGAGCGGGCGAGCGGGTGGATCAGTGCGCTCGCCAAGACCGAACCGGTCGCGCTTCCATCGGCGCAACGGCCGCAGCGCCTGCTTGACCGCCCCGAGGCGATAGACGTCATTTATGCGACGCCGGAAGGCATGCCGCGGCGGTTCATGTGGCGGCGCGCCATCCATGACATCGCCCGTGTCGAAGGACCCGAGCGGATCGCGCCCGAATGGTGGCGGCAGCCATCGTCGGCGCGGCTGCGCGACTATTACCGCGTCGAGGACGCGGATGGCCGCCGCTACTGGATCTATCGCGAGGGTTTGATTGGTGATGGGCGCGGCGGCCTTCCAGCCTGGTTCATCCACGGCCTGTTCGGATGAACAACCTCCTTGAAAAAGAGCTCGGCTGATGCCGGAGAAGGTCGGCTTTTCCCGCGTGAAACTCGTGCGGACCGGCGACATGCCGGCGCCACCAGCGACGCCGTCGCCCTATGTCGAGCTTGGCGTCACCTCGCCATTCTCCTTCCTGCGCGGGGCTTCGGATGCCATCGAGCTGACGCTGACCGCGCTCAGCCTTGGCTATGATGCGATCGGCATAGCCGACCGCAACACGCTCGCGGGCGTCGTCAGGATGAACAGCGCGTGCGAGGGCGCAGGGCTGAAGTCGCTGATCGGCTGCCGCCTCGACCTTACCGATTCACCAAGCCTGCTCGCCTACCCGATCGACCGCGAGGGCTATGGTCGACTCTCGCGCCTGCTGAGCCTCGGCAAGATGCGGGCCCATAAGGGCGAGTGCGAGCTGTCGCTAGAGGATGTCGCAAACCATAGCGATGGCATTGCCTTCATCGCCTGGCCGACGGACGATCTCGATGATTTTGAAAGAGAATTGCCGCGGCTGTGCGACGCCTTGACGTCACTTCGGCATGTCGCCGCGAGCTGGCTTTAT
>Ga0105248_10001487_pt1 | contig 26103 bp, 20 predicted proteins | sample KBSS34metaG_FD_81524 | JGI IMG/M metagenome (GOLD analysis project Ga0105248, IMG submission 81524) | Switchgrass rhizosphere microbial communities from Kellogg Biological Station, Michigan, USA - KBS S3-4 metaG | ecosystem: Host-associated > Plants > Roots > Rhizosphere > Soil | place... | reverse complement strand
CAAGCTCCTTACAAAAAGGAGCTGGCGCTGGCGACCCAGTACGCGATGTTCGGCGATCGCGACTCGTTGCTCGAACACCTGAACTCGATCAAAGACGAAACTATCAAGGTGAAGTCTATTCACCTTGCGAGCTCCGTCTGGCACGAGCAGCGTCACTTTCTCGATCTCGTGCTCACAAACTACGGCGCGTTGCGTATCCGCCAGTTCTTTCTGCTTTACGTCAACTCTGCCGCGTTGGTGAGCGAGTCCCAGCAAGCTGATGGAAAACTCGCCTGCCCGCTGGATCTCTACGACGACGCTTTCAGACGAAGAATGATGGGCGTTTCGGCGCTGGAATGGTGCGCCGCCGTCGGAAGCGAATCTGCAAGGCGTAAGGTATGGCTTCAGGAGGATCGAATATTACTGCCCACGTTTGCCGGACGTATCGAGTGTGGCGGCGAGGCGCAGTTGGAAGCGCTTGCCTATTACACTCAGTATTCTGCGGTCCAGGAACTGTTTGGCAAAGACATCTCAGTGAAAGTCCAGCAGGAAGTTACGAAGGACAATCCGAAGAGTCTGAAGTACAGGTGGGCGCAAGTAATCGCGAACGCGTTAGGACTGGTGCCGGCCAGGGCCGAGGGAGACGCCGTCGGCAGTGTGGATATTTCCTTCCTGATTCCGATCATCTACGGCAGCTTGATGTCGCGCGCGTGGGGACAGCAACAGGCGATCAACGATACCGGCACCTCCCACCGTCCACTCGAACGACTCGCAGGCTTACTGACTGCCCTGCAGGGAAAATTCAACAACTTTGGCGCCGTCACTATTGAAGACGCATGGGAAATCGTAAACACCACCACTAAACAAATGTGGGGTCGCACAGTTATCGAAGAGCTGGACGAAGATTACCGGCGCGAAGGCGACTGGATCGAGGAGATGAAAAAGCTCCCGGGCGTCGAGGATTGCGTCAAGAATGTACTGGCCGACTTTCACGACTTACGAGGCGTGTTCATTCAACTGTTGAAAGACGCCCCGTCCACGGTATTCGTTCCCTGGCTTGGATCGACCGGCATATTCTTACCGATGCCCGTTCTGGCCACCGCCACAGGAGAAATCGGAGATCCACCAACCGGATGGGAAACGGTTTTTGGTTACCGGGATCCGCAACAGCCAAACGTAAAGTGGTTTTGGGCAGTGATTCCAGAGCAATGGCCACCCGGGGACACCGAGGCGCTCACGCTGCAAGACCGTTATTCCTGGGCACAGGTGCTTTCACGTTACACGCCGCTCGCAAAGCTCATGATGAACGGGCGCAGGCACAGAACGATTCTCGGACCGGAACTGGTCTACATCGAAAAGTTTCTCAAAGCTAAACACAATCTCGACCTGGTCGTCGATCCGCTGTTTCAGTTTCCACAGGAAGTTGACGACATCAACTCCTACTACACTCTCACGGACAAGACCGAAGCCGTATGCGATATATGCAAAGCTAAATTGAAAAAGCCCCACGGCCACTTCGTCTCCGGCTGGGTGTTCCGGCAGTCAGACAAAAACGCCCAACTCGCCATTGAAACGTACGGTGGTGGTCCAATGGGCGAGTTGGTGTTTCTGAAAGACTGGTCGCCGTGGGTACTCTGCGACGTTTGTTATGCGAAAATTCAGGGGTAGCTGCCGCTGCTACCCCTGAACGACTGCTCAAAACACGATGTCGTCGGTTGAGGTTAACGGTTGCCTGTCGGCGGCAACAGCCTCGGGAACGTGTTCGAGATGTTCTGCGAAGGTGTCTGCGGCCCGCAGGTTATTGGGAAAAGTAAAGCCTCCCCTTTGTTCAACCTCACTGAGCGTAACCTGAAACACCTTGAACTGCTTGAGATCGAGAAGTTCGAGCTGATCCAGGCTTTGCGTCAGCAGAAACGCCTGGGCCTTCAACGTGTCGTCTTCCATGTAAACAATCACTTTGTAAAACTCTCGCGGAATCTGCACGTCGCGAAACACACGATCGTCTTCATGGAAGATCGGGCCACCGAAGACGCTCAGCCGTAAACCTTCCACGTCTGCTTCTTCGAAAACTGCGTCCTCGAGCCGGCCCCACAGCCCGCCTTGAGAGCTCTGGTTGAAGTTATCCATTTGCGGCGTGATGTTGGTGAAGAAGAATGAATCTACATTTGCACGGCGAGCTTCAGCCATACTTCCCCACAGCAGATCCGCGCGACGAGCGATGTGACCCCGATCGAGTCTATTCCCGCCATACAGCTCATCGCCGACCTGAAATTCATCCGGGACCCGCGGATCGAAAACAAAATCGATGCCGTTTCGGCTGAGTTTCTTCAGGCTGCCGCCATCGACGTTCCACGCCACCCAAAACGCGAACTGCCGCGATTTGCTCAAGGCGAGCGAAAAGTGCGTGTACTTGATGACCTCGGAGTTGTTCAGCTCGACCGCATCTTGCCGGTTGCTATTGGAAAGCCGGGGCAAGTTTATCGTGGGACCAAGAAACTTCGGCGCATAACCCAGGCTCGTCGCAGCTTCCACGACTTCCGGCGCGGAGAGAGAGACTTCAAGTTTCTCAAACACAGAGCGCGGATAACAGGCAACGGCGTGCTCGTTGGGATCGCCGGTTGATTCGCCGGCGAAGTGCAGGCCCGCCATAACGTTTGAGGCCTTGCCGTTGTTGGATTTGAAGAGCCATGCAGAACCTGAGTCGCCACCCATGCTGATCTCGCCGTTCGCGGCCGGACGATCCGGATCCGGGCCGATCTCAAATCCTCCAATCTCCTGCTCGCCGACCGAACCGCCGTAATCGATCCTGGAAATCGTGTGGATGCGAGTAACGATCCCGTGTGTGACATTTGTTGTGCGACCGCTCTTGATGACCTTGTCACCCAAATTCGCTTCGCCGATCTTTTCCACTTTCACACCAAGCTCGAGGATGTCGGGTGTAAAGGCGCGGCTGTCGATGGTCGCGACCGCACAGTCGCCGGCGGCTCCTAAATGAGATCGCACCAGCTTTCCAAGTCCGTTCAAATGGAGCCGGTTGTCATCGTGAGGGCCTGGTTGAACGACTTCGTCGCCGATGTTTCCGTCCGGTCCATGAAGCACGTGCCAGTTGCTGAGGAGATACGGAGTCCCATTGTGTTGGTCAAAAACAATGCAGCCGATGGTCCCCGCCGACACGCGTTTGTTGGCCACGCTAATGCCCGGCGCAACCGGATCCATGCGAGTCTTGCGATTGCTGGGCTCCGCTTCGGCCACGATGTGGATGTCAGGCTTAAACTCGCGTTGGACAACATCCGTTGGCACTGTCACGCCGCCAATGTTGAACGACTCTGGAATCACCACCGTGTCGAGCGCTTCGAGAGCTTCAGGAGACATCTTCGTCCCGACTGAAAATTGAATCGCTAATTCTTTTGTCGGCTGTCCATCCTTCTGCTTGTAACCAATACCGACGGACGTGATGTTCCGGTGTTGCAGGTAATCTTTGCCCTGCGTGCGGACAAACTGCTTGAGCTCTTCCATGAACTCCGCAGAGTTTTGCCCTCGTTTGCCGGCCTTTTTCGTTGATTTCCTGGCGGCGGTCTTCTTCGCACTCTTTCCGGCACTGCTCTTCTTCGCTTTAGTCTTTTTGCTGGAGGTCTGCTTTCGGGTAGACATACCTGTCGCTCCTTCGATAAAGGGATTCCGATCGTTCGCGTTCACCTATATCGTATGGCGACAGGCCGAAAAACATGTCGGTCAGGCTCAAGTGTTGAAAACTAACGCAGCTCCTCCGCAAACCAGCGACGCTCGATCCACTTCGTTAACTCGAGCACGGGCGAGACCGTAAGCGCAGCCGCAACGATGATCACCCAATCCCACCACGGCAAAGCGACCGTGCCAAACATCCTCTCCAACAACGGCACATACAGGATGAAGCCCAGCATAATCAGCTCCCACACGATCGCGAGGTTGAGCCACTTGTTGGCGAACGGCCGGCGCAGCACTGATTCTCGATCGGAGCGGAAGTTGTACGCTTTGAAAAACTGAATCAACACCAGCGACACGAACGTCATCGTCATCGCTTCCGCCAACGGACGGCCCGAGCTCAACGCCCAAACGAAAAGGCCGAGGTTCACAATCGCCGACCACACGCCACCAGCCAGCATCAGTAACACAACCGGCCTGGTGAAAATGCCCCTGCGAGGATCGCGCGGCGGCCGTTGCATCAGTCCTCGCTCAGGTGGATCGACTGCGAGTGCGAGGGCCGGCAATCCGTCGGTCGCGAGATTTACGTAAAGGATCTGGACCGCACTCAGCGGCAACGGCAAACCTGCGAGAGTCGCACCGGCCATCAATCCGATCTCGCCGATGTTCGACGACAACAGGTACATCAAATACTTTTTGATGTTACTGAAAATGCCGCGGCCTTCTTCAACAGCCGCGACGATTGAAGCGAAGTTGTCGTCGGTGAGCGTCATCGCTGAAGCTTCTTTCGAAACGTCAGTGCCGGTGATGCCCATCGCGATTCCGATGTCGGCCTTCTTGAGCGCGGGTGCATCGTTCACGCCGTCGCCCGTCATCGCCACCACCTGTCCGCGATTCTGCAGCGCCGTCACTACGCGCAGCTTGTGCGCCGGCGACACGCGAGCACACACCTCGATCGACTCCACCTCGCGCTCGAGCTGTGCGTCGTCCATCGCTTCCAGCTCTGCGCCATTAACAACGCGACCGGTTTTGCTTAACCCTAACTCCTCGGCGACTGCTTTTGCGGTCAGTGGATGATCGCCGGTGATCATGATCACCTTGATCCCTGCTTCCTCGCATTTCTGAACCGCTGACTTTGCTTCCGGACGTGGGGGATCGATCATTCCGGCGAGACCTAACAACGTCATCTCCTTTTCCGCGTCTCCCAACGTCGCCTGCGGTTTGTAGGCGACCGCCAAAACGCGCAACGCTTCTCCCGCCATCTCGCGCGCGCGTTCGAGCACTTCCGCCCTGCTGGTTTCGTCGAGCGGCTCTACTCCCGTATCCGTCAAGCGTGAAGCACACGATTGCACGATCACTTCCGGCGCGCCTTTCGCGTAGGCAACCACGCCGTCCTGCGTTTGGTGCAGTGTGGTCATTCGCTTCGTCTCGGCAGTGAACGGGATCTCGGAAACGCGCGCGAACTGCGCGTCGAGATCCGACTTGTTAAGACCAGCCTTCGCTGCTGCAACAACGAGAGCGCCTTCAGTAGGATCACCTTTGACTTCCCACATGCCCGCGCCGTTTCTCTGTTCCACGCGGGCGTCTGAAGCGAGCACGGCCGCCTGCAACATCAGCGAAAGCGGCATTGATCTTCCATCGCCGAAGCCGTTTGTCGAGCCGTTCGTTGAAAACGTCCCACTCGGTTCGTAACCCGTGCCGGACACGTCGATTGTGTGGCCCGCGACATAAAGACGCCGGACAGTCATCTCGTCTTTCGTCAACGTTCCGGTCTTGTCAGAGCAGATCACCGAAGTGCTGCCGAGAGTCTCGACCGCGGGCAGACGACGAATCAGCGCGTTGCGACGGACCATTCTCTTAACGCCGAGCGCGAGCGAGATCGTAACGACCGCCGGCAATGCTTCCGGCACGACTGCCACCGCGAGCGCGACGCCGAAGATCAGCATCTCGACGAAAGGCTGACCGCGAAAGAGTCCGAGGGCAACAATGACGAAGACCACCACAAACGCTGCGCGAGCGAGTGCTTTGCCGATACGATCCAGGTTCTTCTGCAGCGGCGTCTTCGCAGTGTCAACCTCCTCGAGCATTCGCGCGATCTTGCCAAACTCGCTCGACATGCCGGTGGCAACGACCACTGCACGACCGCGACCGTAAGTTACAGCGGTGCCGGCAAACGCCATGTTTCGTTGATCCCCGGTGGGGAGTGTCGCTTCAGGCAACGGAAGGGAATGCTTTTCAACCGGCGCGGATTCCCCGGTAAGCGCGGCTTCGACTGTTTGCAGATTAACTGCTTCCGTCAAACGCGCGTCGGCCGGGATCTTGTCACCTGTTGCGAGCATTACGAGATCGCCGGGAACGAGATCGCGCGCAGGTATGCGTTGATCGCGTCCGTCGCGGATGACGGTCGCGAAGGGTGCTGCCATCTCACGCAGTGCTTCGATAGCGCGTTCGGCGCGAAATTCCTGGATGAAGCCGAGAACGACCGCAAAAAGCACGATGACCGTGATCGCGATCGCCTCGACGCCATGACCTAAAAACGCGGAGAGCGCCGTTGCCAGCAGCAGAATGATGATGAGCACGTTTTGAAACTGTTCGAGCAGGATGGACCACGGCGAGACTCGGCCTCGCGCTTGAAGTTCGTTTGGACCAAACTCCTCCAGCCGTTTTGCAGCTTCAGCAGAGCTGAGACCGCGGGGACCCGATTCCAGATGTGCAAGAGTTTCTTCTACAGTTTGAGTGTGCCAGGCGGGACTACCGGACTTCGATAAACGGGACATGAACAATCCTTTCGCGCGTCGCGTGATAGACGTATGGATGACGCGCTAAAAGGAAAAAACCTTTCGCGCGCTGCATCAGCCGCAAAAGGTCTTGGTCGTGGAGCTGCTTTTGTTTGCCCTACCCGATGTGCCGGGTGCCCTGCGTGGGCACCGTGTTGACGGCGACACCAGACCATTAGGCCGGCGACCTACTCCCCTTTTCGTGCTGCGATTCTACATGCGCCGGCGGCGAAGTTCAATCACACTGCTTCCTCAACTTTTTTGACTGTCTGGACAAAACGTGGGAATGGAGCGGGAACGGCGCGCCGCACAGGCTACGGGAGCTCGAAACATTTGACCGCCGGCTCAAGCCTGAAGGCATTACGCGCTTTTCAAACGGCGCGAGAGAGTTTATCTTCATCGTGTTCGATTACCAGCGGATATGTCGCGACGGACTGACATTCGTTAGTCCACTCGTTCAAAACCAGCTAACGGCAGAGGATCCCATGCGTAGTCTTTATCGGGCGATTCCCGCAGCCGCCGTCCTTTTAATTCTTCTCTCCACAACTGCACCCGCTCAGGATGCGACCACCGATGCTGCGTTGCCGCGCTTCCAGCAAGTGAGCGAAAAGCTCTATCGCGGCGGTCAACCGCGCGCCGGCGGCCTCACTCGACTGCGCGAGCTCGGCATCAACACCATCATCAATCTACGCGGAGCGAGTAAAACGACGCGCGCGGAAGAGGCGGAAGCACGAGCCCTCGGGTTCAACTACTTCAACGTTGCGCTGCCGAATTGGGGCCGGCCGCAGGATGCGCGTATGGAACGCATTCTCGAGCTCATCGCCGCGCCGGAGAACGGCAAGGTGTTGGTCCATTGCAAAGACGGCGTCGATCGTACGGGGATGATCGTGGCCATCTATCGCATGACACAGGAAGGACGGAGTAGTCGCGACGCTCTCGCAGAGGCACAACGCTCCGGCATGCGAAGCTATCAATTCTGGATGCGCGATTACGTGAAAGATTTTGGGAGGCACGTGGCGACGGTGGGCGCCGCCGGCGCGCTCAAGTCGCCGCGCGTTGATGCAGATTTCGACGACCATATCGGCGACGGCATGCGTATCGCGGAACGAGAAACATTTCGCGCGCGGAAGTTCACACGCCGCTTCCTGCGCCAGTTCTCCGCTTCGCTACGCTAAAACAGAGGGATGACCGACTTTGTCCCTAAGCAATCGATCGTGCGCCGGATCTGGGGTGACCCGGATCTCATCCTTTTGATCTTCGCGGGTTCCGCGGCAGAGTTTGCTCTCAACCGTGCGGTCGATTGGCTCTTCTTCACCGGCAAAATTCCAAACGATCCGATCGGGCGGCTCTTCTCGACTGTGCGTTATGCGCAGGAGATCGTATTTGTCGACGAGCAGACCGCTCGCCGCACGCTCGATCGAATCAACGCCGCGCACAGGGCAGTCGAGCGCGACCGCAGCCAGACGATTCCCGAGTGGGCGTTTCGCGACGTTCTTTACATGCTCGTCGATTACTCGGAACGCGCGTACGCGCTGCTCAACAGACCACTCTCAACGGCGCAACGAAACGAGCTGTACAGTGTCTTTCACCGGATTGGTGAGGGCTTATCGGTCGCTGAGCTGCCGGAGACTTATGCAGAGTGGCAAGTGGATCGACGTCGCCACCTCGCGCGCGATCTTTGTTACAGCAAGCACACCGCGCTTCTTTTCGATCAGTATCGCCGCCACCTCGGTCTTTGGCGATACAACCTGCTGCTCCAGGTGCAAGCAGTGCTCGCGCCGGACGAAGTGCAGCGTCTGCTGCGCCTGCGTCAAAACAAGTTGATGTTGAAGCTGGTGCAAACCTACGGCTTCATTAGCCCGCTCAATCTTCAAACCGTGGTCCATGGTCTGTTAATCCCGCCGCAATATTGGGCTGAGATCCGCGGCTTCGAGCGAGTCGCGGCCTAGATATCTAAATGCGCCGAGACCTGATGCGCCGAGAGATCTGATGCGTCGAAAATTTTTCCTGCTAAGTTTGTTCTTAATTCCCCTCCGCTCCGCCCACGCTTGCGGTTGTTTCAACACCGCGACCGTTCTCGACGACTACCAACAGGCAGACTTCGTCATCGTTGCGCAGTTGAAAACCCTCATAAAAGGGCGCAGCCAGTTTGGCAGCGACATAAGTCACGTCACGATGATGGTCCAAAAGGTTTTCAAGGGCGAGGTAAAGGTCGGTCAGGAGTTAACGATTGGAAACGGCGACCCGGTGCTGGGTTGTTCCTGGCCGTTCTACGCTGAACAGGTCGGTGAAACGTATTTGCTTTATCTGTATCGACCGGAAAAACCGGGCGAGCCGCTTTATGTTTCAGTCTGCAATCGCTCGAGTGGTTTGGAAGCCGCGCACGACGATCTGCTCTACCTGGAAAACATGGCCAAGGTGCGAGGTCGCACGCGGGTTTCGGGAAACGTCAAACGTGAAGGCGCCGACTATGAAAACGTCAAAGGTCAGCGCGTGCGTATTGCCGGCAAAAACAAGACGTATATCGCGACGACTGATGACGCGGGAGTGTATGAGCTCTACGATCTGCCGCCGGGACGATATTCGATCGAACCCGTCCTGGAGCCTGGCTGGAAGATAGATGCCTGGGGCCTCACACGACAACCGACGCGCGCGGAAATGATGGCAGATCCAGATCCGGTTCCGCCTCCGCCACGAAAAATGTGGTTCACGCTTCGACCGAAGAAACACTTTGGCGTCAGTATTCGACTCCGTCTCGACAACAAAATCGCGGGCCGAGTGACGACCTCGGCGGGCCAGCCTTTGTCCCGGGTTTGTGTCTCACTCGTGCCGGTCAAGGCTGAACCTTTGGTTTGCAATGCCTTCACTGAGAAAGACGGTAGCTTTGAGATTTCCTCGGTCGATGCTGGTTCTTACAACCTCGTTATCAACTACGCCGGCATCAAGTCCAGTCACCAACCTTTTCCGAGCCTTTACTATCCGGGGGTCACAACTGCGGAAGCAGCGAAGGTTTTGGAAGTGAAGTTCGCCGAGAGTATTGTGGGCTTAACGTTCGTCGTTCCGAGTAAATGAAACGGTTAAGTTGGAATACGGACCTTGTCCGGAAGCAGCGCATACTTCGGCAAATGGGTAAACCCGTGACCGAAACGGAACGGATCAAGGTTGAGGCGAACGAAGATAAGAAGTTTGAATTGAAAGTTCCCGTGTCACCGTGCCGGTGAGTGTCTTTACATCCTGAAGCAGACGTAAGAGCGTGTCGGACGGAGTTTGTCGAGATAGTTCATCGTGTCGAGCTCTTGTCGTAGTGACCAGCACGCTTTCTTGCCAGGATGATTCCAAAACATACCAGCGCGCCGACTGCCATAAAAGCAAAGATCCCCCAACTCGGCGGCTCAGCGGCCCACCAATACATACCCGTAATCGCCGACAACGCGATCGCAGTGACGATGTACGCCAGTCTTTCCTGCGGTTTCATCCATTCTCCTCCTAATCGCGCGCCCAGAATCAACAAAATGCCGATCCCGTTCACTCGGTATTGTTACCTCTCAATCCGCGTATTTAGTGAACACCAGGATCTTCAACATGCAATTGTTCCAGGCGAGCGGCGTCATTCAGAGCCTTGTCAGCACTAACCAGAGCGAAGTCATTTGCATCACCCTGCGTCGTTAACAACGCCGTACGTACTGCTATCGCTGATGTAAGTTGGATCGCATCGTAGGCGCGAAGCGAATGGGTGCGAGCGTTAGCGACAGCAGCTTCAAGTATTTGATCAGTGACCTCCACCAAAATGTACGTTGCACAATCTAACGTTAATTCGTCACACGCCTGGTCCAGCTCAACTTGCGTGAGGTCACCGTCGTTGAAGCGCCGCGTCAAAGCCGAAGTGACTTCAACTTCCGCCAACGCAGAAATGGAAATTCTGTGTTGCGGATCGTCGAGAATGGTCCGCACCCAAGCGGTACCAGCTTCGTCGATATAAGCCTTAACCAGGGCGCTGCTGTCAAAAAAGTAGTCGGCCACTATCGCCGATCCTCAACCACGGTTTCAGAAATTGGTTTGCCTTTGATTTGGATGGGGGGGCGTCTTGGACGAGCACGCTTTATGGGCAAACCTGAAGGCTTCGTATCACGAAGATCGAACTGCCACAGCGAGACCAGTTGGCGTCGCACTTCATCTCTTTTCTCTTGTGAGAGCTCCTTAATGGCCTCGACTATCTCTTCTACCGTGGACATAGCTTATTCCTCGTTTTGATTCTAGCGTTTCAACGTGCCATTAGGATAGATCAGTATCAGACCGAACAGTTCTCTCCACGAGCGGTTCGCTCTGTAGAAGGTGGGGCCAGGTCGACCCGTCTGGACACAAGTCGGTCCGTTTGTTTTCAGTGGGTGAAGTGACTATAGCACAGTGATTGTCGGTTGAGCTGAAATGACATTAAATAACTTCTCGCTTGGGAAGAACCACATTAGAACACTGACGCCTTCAACGTAACGTCCGCATTCTTCCACGCTCGCTCAAACTGCACTTCCACGTTCCGCGCGGCGGCGGATTTGCCCTGGGCGCGGAGGCTCTGGGTGAGGCCGAAGAGGGTCCAGCCGTTGTTGTGGAAGTCTCGCAGGTCTTCGCGGTAGATGTGTTCGGCGTCTTTCGCGCGCCCGGCTTTTAATAGCGCGGCACCCAAATACAAACGCATCGATTGGCCCCAGTCAGGTGGTTCGATGTACTTGAGCGAATCCTGGAGTTGAACCGCGGATTCAAAGGCGCTAATTGCTTCAGCATGCCGGCCCTGGGCTGAGAATAATTCACCCTCGAGCGCGCGCGTCGATAACTCGAGAATCGTCGGCGCGGGATTCGCCGCCGCGAGCAGTTCCTTCACCGACGGATCCAGAGCCGCCGCTCGCAGCGCTTTCAATTCTTCCTCAGCTTTATCGAATCGCGCTTGCGCTACAAACGCACTGCCACGCGTGTAATGCCACAACCCACGCAGATACGCCGAGCCATGCGCCGGTTCCGGCTCAGCAAGCACCGCATCCCACTTCCCAAACGCCTTATTGATCAACCACGGCATCGACGCCGCGCGTTCGCCCGCGCCCATTCCCTGATGCGACATTCCGGCCGCTGCGGCTTTCGCTGCTTGCATCGCCGTCGCATAATTCCCGGCGAGCATTCCGGCGTAACGAATGAAGTCCCACGCATGCCGTGAGTGCGTTCGCGACGACAAACCATACGTGCCCAGATTCGGAGTTGCACGATCGCCCCACTCCTTCTGAAAAAGGCTGTCGACCTGCAACGATCTCTGATTGCTCGCGATTCCCTTTTCGTAATCCCCTGTCCTCACGTAAATATGCGAGGGCATGTGGACCATGTGACCCTCCTTCGGCATCAGCGACTCCAGCCGATCGGCCTGTGGCAATGCGCGCTCAGGATCCGCCGAACTCTCGAACAGATGAATATAAAGATGCACGGCGCCCGGATGATTGGGATTGAGCTTCAGGATCTTTTCGAGAGTGCGCACCGCCTCGCGAGTACCAGGCAGCGGCGAGCCGTCGCGCTTCCAGTAGGACCAGGCGGCGTGTGTCATCAAAGCATCAACGTACAAGTACGCTGCTTCAAGATCTTTCGGATAACGTTGATACGTTTTGCGAGCAGCTTCGATGTACTGTGCGTCTCGCAAGTCGCGGTCTACGTACCTAGCGCTGTCATAACGCACCGACAGAGTCTCGATCAGCGCCTGTTCCACGGGCGTACCCTTCGCCGCGTTCGCGCGCGCCGCGGCGATAGCTTTGCGACCTTCCTCTTTTGGATCGTCGGGAAATCTCTGAAACCGGCTGTTGGGAATCGGACCGACGGCGAGTGCCAGGCCCCAGTAAAGCATCGGGTTATCGGGATCGTGACGAAGCGCTTCTCTGAAAGACGCGGTGGCTTCCGGAGAATAGTAGCCGTAGTAAAGCCGCAGCCCCTGATCGAAAAACTTCTGTGCTAATTGCGATTTGGTGGAAATCGGCCGCGTGTAATTGCCGAGCCCCTCGATCAGGACAGCAAACTGGCCGTTGTCCTTTTCCGGTTGCTGTGCAAGTAACGACGCCGTAAACAAACCCAGAACAAGAGCGGTTGAAAAGAATCGGCGGGAGAACAACATTCGCGAAGCACCTCGTAGACTGTGAAGCAGGGCTAAGCATAACATGGTACTCAGAGATGCTGGAGCACTTTGACGTCATCATCGTGGGCGCGGGGCTGTCGGGGATTGGAGCGGCGTGTCATCTGAAAACACAGTGCCCGCAGAAGAGTTTCGTCATACTCGAAGGGCGCGAGGCGAGTGGCGGCACGTGGGATCTGTTTCGGTATCCGGGCGTGCGGTCTGACTCCGACATGTACACGCTCGGGTATCGTTTTCGGCCGTGGCGCGATCCGAAGGCGATCGCTGATGGGCCGGCGATACTTAGCTACATCCGCGAAACAGCGGTTGAGTTTGGTGTTGATAAAGCGATACGGTACGAGCATCGGGTGGTGAGCGCTCGCTGGTTGTCGGACGAGGCGCGGTGGACGGTCGAAGTGCAACCATCAAAAACCAATTTGCCAGATCCAATTCAGTTCACGTGTAACTTCCTCTACCTCTGCACTGGTTACTACGACTACGAAAATGGCTACACGCCCGAGTGGCGCGGTTTGGAGCGCTTCCGCGGACAAATAGTCCATCCGCAGAAGTGGCCCAACGATCTCGACTACGCAAACAAGCGCATCGTCGTCATCGGCAGCGGCGCGACCGCCGTCACACTCGTGCCCGCGCTCGCCGAACACGCCGCACACGTCACGATGCTGCAACGCTCACCAAGCTACATCGTCACGCGTCCCGCAGAAGACATCCTTGCCAACCTGCTGCGTAAATTTCTTCCCGACAGCGCCGCCTACGCGGCGAGCCGTTGGAAAAATGTCCTGCTCGGAACCTTCTACTACAACCTCGCGCGAACGAGGCCCAGAGTCTTCAAGTGGATGGTCGCGCGCGGCGTGCGCCGTCAACTCGGAAAGCAGTACGACGCGAAACATTTCACGCCGCCTTACAACCCCTGGGACCAGCGCCTGTGTATCGTGCCCGACGCTGATCTCTTCGTGGCGATGAAACAAGGCCGCGTCTCGGTCGTCACCGATCACATCCAGACGTTCAACGAACACGGCCTCTCGCTCAAGTCGGGCCAGCAACTCGACGCCGACATCATCATCACCGCCACCGGTCTCGTACTCAAACTCATCAGCGGCATGCAACTCACCGTCGACGGCGTACTCGCAGACTTACCGAAGACCCTCGTCTACAAAGGAATGATGTTCAGCGACGTTCCGAATCTCGCGTTCGCGATCGGCTACACAAACGCTTCCTGGACGTTGAAATGCGATCTTGCTTCCGAGTACGTGTGCCGCCTCCTGAACCACATGGACCAACACGGTCACAACAAATGCACGCCGCGCGTAAACGATTTAAAGACAGACACCGAGCCGGTCATCGACTTCAACTCGGGTTATGTCCTCCGCGCTCTCGACACACTCCCACGCCAGGGAACGAAGACGCCCTGGCGCCTCCACCAGAACTACATGAAAGACCTCTCGATGATGCGCTACGGACGCGTGGACGACGGCACGATGGAGTTCAAGTCAGTGCCTCTATATAATCCTCTACATGCCAACAAGAGATCCTCTGGCCACTTCGGGACTACCGAATCTCAAACGCAACGACGTCCCTAAAGAGGGTCAGCCGCCTGGAACACAGTTTTTAATACTCGTCGTCGACGACGCCGTAGACAACCTGGCGATGATTAGCCTCGCGTTGCAACAACAGGGCTACCAGGTCGTCACCGCCGCTAATGGCGAGGATGCCGTCAGCGTCGCGAAACAAACTCTGCCCAACCTGATTCTGATGGACATCAACTTGCCCGGCCTCGACGGTCTCGGCGCGACGCGCAGGATTCGCGAAACCGACGGCTTGCGAGAGGTGCCCATAATCGCCGTCACTGCGCTGGGAACGGAAGGTTTTCAACGCGCGGCGTACGACGCGGGCGTGTCGGGTTACCTGACCAAACCCATCGATTTCGATCGCATGAACCAACTCATCGCCCGGCTTCTCTCGCCCGGAAGTTCGGGCAGTCTTAATCCGCAAACAGGCTGAACCGGGAAACTCCGCGCGGTCCAACTCTCACGTCGATTGCGCGTTAGATTTGGTGAGACCAATATTCATAACGTTCTTATTGCGGCAAAAGGAGCTAAAAAATGCAAGGTGCTGGTATGTCCTCTGAATTAGAGGCGTTGAAAACAAAACTGCGCGCGACGTGGATCGCCGGCGATTTTGGCGAGATTGCGAAGACTTACGCGACGGGCGCAGAGGAGTTTGTCAGGTCACTTAATCTTCAACCGGGCATGCGCGTGCTTGACGTCGCGTGTGGTACCGGAAATCTTGCGCTTCCGGCGGCTCGGCTGGGCGCCGTCGTCACGGGCGTCGACATTGCGCCGAACCTCATCGAGCAGGCACGGGAAAACGCAAAGCGCGAAGGTTTGACGGTTCAGTTTGACGAAGGCGACGCGGAAAACCTGCCTTACGAAGATGCGAGTTTTGATGCGGTGATAACGATGTTTGGCGCGATGTTTACCCCGCGCCCCGAACTGACAGCCGCGGAACTCAAGCGCGTGTGCCGTCCCGGCGGCTTCATTGCCATGGCTAACTGGACGCCCACCGGATTCATCGGTCAGATGTTCAAGATTGTCGGCTCACACGTAGCGCCGCCCGCCGGCATGCCGTCGCCGCTCCAGTGGGGTTCGGAAGAAGTGGTGCGCGAACGGCTCGGCGAAGGTATCTCCGATTTGCAGACCAGCCGGCACTCAGTGAATTTCATTCTGCCGTTCAGTCCCGAGCAGGCGGTCGAGCAGTTTCTGGTTTTCTATGGTCCAACGAACAAGGCTTTCAACGTACTCGGCGAGAACGGCCAGACTGCGTTTCGCCGCGATCTCGAGCAACATTGGACCAAGTACAATCGCGCGACCGATGGTACAACTGACGTTCCGTCGGAGTATCTGAAGGTCGTCGCCGTTCGTAGCTAGGCACGAACTAAACTGGCTGAGTAGTTTTCATCGTAGAAAACTACTCAGACCTTTCTTGCCTTCACTATCCGGCCATTGGGAAGCGTCACGATGATGCCGGTTACCTTACCGGTCGCGTCTCTTTCGAACACCGCCGCGCCGCCAGGTGTCGGCGTGAATTTATCAGCCGTCCCTTCAGGAACTAACTCGACTCGTCCACCGCCCGGATCGATAGCGACTAACTTCTCACCTTCCTGTTTGATCACCAGCACGCCCATCGTTCCACCGTCGTAGCTGCCGACGAATGCAGCAAACTTGCCATCGGTAACACTCGGCGTTGCTGTTTGTGCGATCTTCGGCGCGGGAAACGCTGACCCTGGCTCCGGCAGCGACGAGAACGACACCTCGGATTGCATCTTGTTTTGCTCGCCCGGATGAACCGGAAACGGCGGCCGCTTCGGCACGATCACCGGATTCTTCGAAACCTGTGCGAGCGCAACCTCCACGGCTTTTTCGAGTTGCGGATCTCTTCCGGCGATTACATCAGCGGGCGTGATCTCGACGTCGAAATCAGGAGCCACGCCAACGTTCTCTATGCCCCAGGTGGTTCCACTCGGATCGTACGCAGCACGATTCGGAAGACGGATCTGCCCGCCGTCGATGAGCGACGGAGTGAAGTAATAAGGACCAATGCCGCCACCGAAAGTACGCTTGCCTACGAGTGGCCCAACCTTAGCCAGCTTGAACATGAACGCGCCGGTCTCCGCGGCCGAACCATTCAGCTCGTTGATGATCATCACCTTCACCGGTGGCGCCGGATTTACCGGGGTGGCGATGTCATCGCCGCCGCGAAACATGTAGTAGTAGAGAGGCTTGCGTTGCATCCACTCGATCAGGTAGTCGGGCGTGATACCGCCGCCGTTGAAGCGCTGATCGATGATGATGCCCTGCTTGTCTGCGTATCCGCTCAGGCCGCGAATGGCGTTCATGATGCCCTCGCCGCCGTAGCCTTCGATAAAGATGTAGCCGAGCTTGCCGTTGGAAAGCTGTTCGACCCGTTTCCGGTTTTCTTCGGCCCAGTTCGCCCGGCGCAGACGGTTTTCGCCGAGCGCGGGAAAGACGGTGCAGGTTCGCGCATTCGCGCCGTCAGCGTTCGCGGAAACGGTGATCTTCGTCGGTCGTCCCACCAGGTTTTCAAAATAGCTGAGCAGGTTCTTTTCCGCTTCGACGGGCTTGTCATTGACCTGAAGCAGGTAATCGCCCTCGCGAACATCGACGCCGGGCTGGTCCAGCGGCGCGCTGAATGGTCCGGCAGGCGACGAGTAGGTCGTTGAGCGATAGATCTTTTTGAAGCGGTATTTACCGTTGGCGATCTCGTAGTCAGCGCCGAGCAGGCCGATGCGGTTGCCGCCTCCTCCGGGTTGTGGGGCATCGCCGCCGCCGACACCGAGGTGACTGACTGATACTGACCCGAGCATCGCTTGCATCAACCGGTTGAGATCGCTGCGGCGGACGGTCGTTGGTAAGTAAGCAGCATACTCGCTCTCGAGTGCGGCGAGATTCTGCCCGTGATGATTCGGATCGTAGAACCAGTCGCGCATGATCCGCATCGACTCGTGAAACATCTGCCGCCATTCTTCAGCCGGAACTACGCGTAGCTCCACCTTGCTGAAATCCTGCCGGCCTTCGTCCGGTTTTGCGGGAGCCTCAGCGGAAACGAGAAAGAAGTCTCGTCCTTTGCGGTAGAGAATCTTTTTGCCGTCGGCAGTTATATCGGCCGCGTTGATTTGGTCGACGATCTTCTGCATCTGGCCGCCTTTGGCGACGTCGAAAGTATGAATGGACTGTCCTGTCGGTCCACCCGCGTCGCCGGACCAATCTCTAACGCCGAGCACTAACTTTCCCGGCTGTCCCACGGTCAGTTGCGCGTAGTCGCGTGGCGGCAGCGACAGGTTCACGACGCGCGCTCGAAGACCTTCGAAATCGATCTTCACCTGCGTCGCGATCTCGCCCACCTTCGCGTCGGGATTGGGTTGTCCGTTTGGCAAGAGCAGCGAGGGCTGATCCTTCGACAAGACCATCGCGTGAACCCGGCGCACGACAAGCGGGTTCGCCAGTACTCCGTTGAGCACGCCCCAACTGAACTCGGTCGTGCCCGCGTTCAGACTCGAGACGAAATAAAGATATTTGCCGTTGCGATCGAAGACCGGCCGCTCGGTATGCGTGACGCCGTCAGTTACCTGAACCGTCTTCTTCTGCGCGATGTCGTAGATGTAAACAGCCCCGGCGCGGTTTTTCATGCGTTTCGAATACGCGAGAAAACGCGAATCGGGCGAGAAGCTCGGCGTCCACGACTCCTGCGCCGAATAAGTTGAACTGTCAACGCGAACCGCGGTTCCCGAGTTAACGTCAACGAGCCACAGCCCGAGTCGCCGGTCGGGAAACGTAAGCATTCGAGAATCAGGCGACCACGAGAGCTCCCAATAGAACGATGGCTTCTCGTCAATGCGGATCTTCTTCACCGCATCGCTTTCGAGCGAACGAACGTGAACGGCATACTCGCCTGATTCATCAGAAACGTAAGCGATCGACTTGTTGTCAGGCGAGATTACCGGATAGCGTTCTGCTACTCCCGGCGTATTTGTCAGGTTCTTGTAAGAGCCGTTTGCGGGATCGACAACGATCACGTCGCCGCGCGCGCCGAAGACGACCCGGTCGCCGGTCGCTGACGGAAGGATCTGCTCCAGGAAACGCATCGCGCCGACGTTGCGCGGCGCGAGCTCTGACGTATCGGGCGTCACCGAAACACTGAGCACCTGATCTTTGTTCGTGTTCAGATCGAGCAGGTGTATTCGACCTGCTTGTACATAAACCGCCGCGCCAGTCGTTGCCGCGGCAGTACGAACGCCCTGACCCGTATACTGCGTCAGTTGCTGTACCTTCTTCGACTTCGTATCGTAGACGTGGAGGTTGTAGATCCCCGTGCGATCGGAAACGAAAAAGATCCGGTCCTCCACCCACTGTGGATTTCGATCGTTGTACGTGCCGGTTGAAACCTTTTCCAGCGCGCCTGTTTTCAGATTCGCGATCCAGAGCGGCGCCGCATAGCCGCCGCGGTAGTAGCGCCAATCGCCTGCGCCCGAGCGCGGGTTGTAAACGATTCGAGTCGCGTCAGGTGACAGCGAACCGGAATAGCTTTGGTGCAACGGGAGCGGAGTCGCCAGCGCGAGACGGTCGGCCGAAGTCTTGTACAGACGAGTCAGAGTCTCTTCATCTCTCGTGGTTTCAAAGATGATTTCCTTTCCGTCCGGTGACCACGCCGTGACGATATCGTCCTCCGGCATCATCGTTACGCGAACCGGCGGACCCGATCCGTCGGCCGGAGCGATGAACACATCCCAGTCATTTCCGTTCAACTGCGAGAACGCGATCCGGCGCCCGTCGGGGGAGAAGATCGGGCTCGTTTCGTCGTTGGGCGTGTTGGTAAGCCGCTTCGCGGGGCCGCCCGTTCGCTCGACCAGCCAGATCTTGCCGGCGTAAGTGAAAGCGATATGCGTTTGATTGATCGCGACCCGGTTGATCAGGAGTGGTCGATCGCTGCCCGGTTGTGCGAGGGCCGCAACTGCCAGGAAAAAACAGGCGGCTAGAAAGGTTAGGCTGCGGAACATGGGCTGTACCTCGGATGAAGAGTGGAGCGCTGAACGTATGGTCGTACGAGACCACCGAACGATCGGTTCATTATTAGTAGCCGGGGCGACAGCTATTTGTGGAGACTAGACTCGGAGATTCTAACACCGGCGACGAAAGGCCGGTTCAGGAAAGGACGTGAAGTAAAGCCAGGAGCAAACGATGAAGGCGTCAGCCAACCGCCCAGTCTGGTTGGCTGACGATCCTCCACGCACCCCCCCGCGCTCGATAATCCCCCGCTTGATGAAACTAAACCGGCTTTACAACGATTTCAGGTACTCGATCAGATCGAGCTTCTGCTGCTCGCTCAAACCCGTACCCAAAAACGTGTTGTAGTGCTCGATCACATCGCGCAACGTTGCGAAACGTCCGTCGTGATAGAAGCCGCCCTTCTGATGCGTCCACAGTCCCTTCAGCGGCGATGTGCGGTAACGCTCATCAGGCGAGCGCTTGGCCTGGAAGTCGTCAATGCCGACCTCGGCCGGCGTATGCATGTTCCAGCCGGGCTCGGTAAAGATCGGCGGCACGTGACACGTCGAACACTTCGCCTGCGTATTGAACACGACTGCTCCGCGCGCGGCCGCAGCGGCGTCGAAGCTTCCCGCAGGCGGCGTTGGCGCCGGTATCGCGAGCTGATAGAAATGCAGCGCCGGAAGTTTTGCCGTGATCAGGTCCGGATTGCTGCGCACGTTGCCGAAACCCTCGCGCGCCGCGATCGGAAACTTCGCCGCATCGTTGAAACGCGGATCGTAGAACGTTCCCTGCCCGTGCATCTCGAGATTCGCCACGAACGCGTTCCAGTGCGTCACCGATCCCCAGCCGGTCCACGTGTGCAGGTTCACGCCCACAAGTCCAAACGCCGGCGGAAGCAGCGTCGCCGCCGACTTGCCGTCAGGCCGGAACGCCTTGCCGTCAAGAATCAACTCGGCGTCAAACTTTCCCGGTCCCCAACTCTGTAACACGGTTCGCACCGTCGCTTGATCTACGCCGAGTACATCCGCGATCGGTTGCAGGTTCGGCGCCAACGCGATAATCGCGCCGACGTTGAGATCGCGGTTCGCCCAGCCGTCGAGACGATGTCCGATGCCCGGCGCAAACGAGTTGTCGACCGTCGAGTGACACAACGCACACGTGATCCCGACAGCCTGAAGACTGCCGGTGCTGTTGAAAGTTCCCTTCACACCGAGCACGGCGTTGAGCCTGAGCAATGCCAGCGTGGTTGCCGGATCGTCGAGATTTACTCGTCCTTGTTTCAAGCGCGCTATGAGTTGCTGAGGAAGCGCGTCGGAGTCGACCTTCAACCCCACGGCGAGCGCGGTGTTTGGCGAGACACCCGGTCCGACGCCGCCGAGCGCTGCGCCCTCGATCGCTCGATGAAGTTGCAACGCGTCTCCCCAGAACACCTCATCGCCAAAGGTGTCGAAGCGGAACGTCTGTTTTCCTTCTGCCAGCATTCGCTCCGCGTTTGCTTCGGTCTGCTGCTCCGCTTCCGTCAGCTTGCCGGAGTTGCCGCGCTGCTGTCCCTCATCGTCAGCGCGCCTCGCCTGACTTCTCGCGCTGACAAAAACTACCACGACAGCGGCTACGAAAAGCGCCAGGGCGATTTTCGCCAGCCGCTCGACAAAAACACTTCTCCCTTGATCGTCACTTTCCATCTGTCCGTTTCCTCCTTGCGGGTATGACCCCACAAAATACTCCTCTTCCCTAATAAGTCAAGCGCTTATTTGACTAATTTGTTATTTTCGTGAGAAACGGCTACACTTTCGACACTCCCGAGGAGGCCGAACGGTGAACAAATGGCAGTGGATAAACGCTTTTTCCAAAGCACACGCGGACAGATCGTCACGTTTCTGCGGACTGGCCCGTGTACGGTTGAGGAACTCTCTCGCAAACTCCACCTCACTGACAACGGCGTCCGCGCACATCTTTCCACGCTCGAACGCGACGGGTTAGTTCGTCAGAGCGGAGTGCGCCGCGGCGCGCGCAAGCCACACTTCACCTACACGCTGACCGACGATGCGGAGCGGCTGTTTCCCAAAGCCTACGACGCGCTGGTCAATCAACTGATTTCTGTGTTGAAGGATCGGTTAAGCCCGAAGCAGATCGACGAAGTTTTGCGTGAGGTCGGGCGGGCGATCGCCGCGAATACGCCGAAGGGACACAGCAACGGCCTCGAGAGCCGGGTGCAAAATGCACTGCGAGCCTTCAAATCCATCGGCGGTGCGGCAAAGCTCGAAAAACACGACGACAAGCTGGTGATCCGAAGCCACGGCTGTCCGTTAGCGGCCGCGGTAAGCGTTCATCCGGAAGTCTGTCGTTTGGCTGAAGCACTCGTAGCGGAGATCGTGAAGGCGCCGGTCAAGGAACACTGCAACCGCGAACAGCGCCCGCAGTGTCGCTTCGAAATCCTCTCCACCCCCACGTAAAGACCAAACAGTACGCGATGGCAAACTCGCCGTCATCAGACGGGACGATCTTTCTTTTGTCGACGTCGCACGGGCGACCGTACAGGAGAGACTGTCTGAGGTTGAACGTCACAGATAACAGCTCTAACTTCGAGCGTCTCGGAAGAGCTTGCTCGCAAATCTCGAATTAAGCCATCGCGATTCAAAACGATTCCGGCCGCATCAACGATAAAGCAAATGACTGATTTTACGTCCGGGTGTGCTCGATAGCGCGCTATATCGATTACTAATTGATCGCCCAGGTCCTTCAAGCTCATGCCTCGCCGCGTCATCTTCACTTCGATAGCCGTTTGTCGGAGAGGTAACACGAAATCTATTCGCGAGCTCGCGCCTACATAACTCGGCGTCCACTCTTCCTCGCGAACGTCAGACAAGGTGAACAACAAAAGGCCTCTCAGTAGATCCTGAACGTCGTATTCGTCTGCCAACTCAAATCCGGGTCGATTGGAATGCCGGTGTGTCAGAGCGTTAACGAAGCGCGGGAATCGTTTGAGTAGATCCTCGAGGTCGTCAAGCCGTCCATCCGTGTGATATCGAATAAGATGGTCGGCTTGTCGAACCGCATCGGAGTCTATCTGTGGCTTGAACAAAACTAACGCCGGCGGATTTCTTCGACACCATTCGAACAAGTCTGGTGTGTTTGCAATGGTCAGAAAAACTATCGGCATCGAAGGGTGTTTGTCTCTGGTATGTCTGGCCAGAACGACACCGGTTTTTTGCCCTCCTGCTGTTTCTTCGTTGCTGAATGAGCCCGGCGGCATCATCTGATCGATCATCACGCCGTCAAACGAGTTCGCGTGAAGCAGCTCGAGTGCTTTCTCGACGGAAGTAGCCACAGTAAGATCCCACTTTGCATCATCAAACTGGCTTCGCAAATGGGACATCTGAAGCGCGTCATCATCGACCCACAACACTTTGACTGCTTCTGTATTGCCAAACGCAACCGTTTGGCGCTTCTGCGGCTGGTCTACTGGCAGCGGCGTGCGCAGGATGTCCCTACAGGCGCGGCGCAGTGGCCGCAAGTCTTCTTCGACTAATTTGATTGCTTCTCTAAGTCGCGTGGCCTCTTCCCCGTGGGTTCCAGCGAGCTTGCGGCCAAAGTGTTCGCAAACGGCAGCCAAAACATTGAGACGATGGCTGAAGCCGTGAACCATTTCCCAAAGCATGTCTAACTTGGTTTCAATAGAATCGCTCATAAGAACCTCGCGCGGTCGGCGGGCGGCAACTTCTCGACTGCGTAGCGCAACACTGTGCGGGGCATGGTGACGGAGTGCCTGGTCAGGAATTGGACCAGGCGTTTTTGATCCTTCTTCCCTGCCTCGCGAATCCAGGAACCCACCGCTTTCTGCACCAACTCGTGTTTGTCGTTCACCAGGATCTCGGCAATCTCAAACGTGTCCTCGATGTCGCCCGCGCGAATGAAGTAGTAGGTGCTAACGATCGCCGTGCGGCGTTCCCACGGATTTCGCGAACGCGCGAGTCGATACAGCACTTCCCGCGGTTTGTCCGCGAGGAATCCGCCGACAACGTGCGGCGCCGCACGATCCACCAGGTCCCAGTTGTTAATGCGATCGTGGCGTCGAATATAAAGTTCAAACAATGCTTTGCGCTGCGCGGGCGTCGTGCGCCTGGCGCGCGCTTGAAAATCCATGATGCTCACCGCGCCCAGCCGCGCCTCGTAGTAACGACTGTCGAGCAACCGTTCTACATCCGCCAACGACATCTCGACAAACTGCTTCGCGACCGGAAAGACTTTACCCGGGCTGACTCCCAGCGTCTTGTTATCACTCGAACCCGCGTTGGGATCCGGATGAAAAAAGCGCGAAACGTCATCGACGCGAGCCGGATCGGCGATTGCTTTAAGAGCGGCGAGGAATTGTTTGTGGTTACAGTTGGTGGTCATAGTCGTCTCGAGGGGTTTCGCTATCAGCCGGACGTGTTGGACCAGGCCGAGGAAGAAACGTTGTTAGCGCACGTGAGCACGTTACCATTTCGCGAGTTTGAGTTCCACGGTTACACGGGCAAGCGCCGTGTGGTTTCGTTTGGCTGGAAGTACGAGTTCTCGGGCGAAAGATTGCGGAAGGCTGAAGACATTCCCGAATTTCTGTTGCCGCTCAGGAGTCGCGCGGCGGCGTTCGCGGGATTGGAGGCCGAAGCGTTAAACCCAGAACTCCGCTAGGCGAATGTAGCCGGTTTTAATTTTCTTCTTATGGCCGGCGCAAACCTAACGACTCGCTTTGACGTCGAAGGCCCACAACGTGCCGAGGTCGCGAATGTACAACCGCCCGTTGGCGATCACGGGATACGCAAACGCGCCTTCAGGATACGGACCCGCCTGTTTCTTCTTCGGCGCGTTCGGCGGCGTGAAGCGGCCCTTGTCACGAAAGCCTTCGTGCGTCGCTTCAACTAACGCGAGCTCCCCGCTAATCATGTGACAAAACAGCAGGCCGTCGGCCGCGGCGATCGAGCCCCAACCAAAATTTTCCTTCTCCCACAGCACCTTCCCGGTCGTAAACTCAACCGCGAGCAACTTCTGTGTGACTTCAGTGCCGTAAAGATAATCGCCGATAACCACCGCGCCGCCGATACCGTTCGGCAAGCCACGTTTGAAATAAACCTGCTCAGCGGTGACGCCGTTCGCGCTCGCTTTGAGCTGAACCATGCCGCCACCAACGCCTAACGCGCCGCCGTAAACCTGTTCGCCACGCGCCACTGGTGTGAAATACTGCGCCGGCCCTTTCGCCACGTCTGCATAGCGCCAGAGAAACTGGCCCGACTTCGCATCGACTCCCACCATACCCTTGCTGAGCAACTGCACGTACTGCTTGCGGCCCGCGGCCTGCACGACGATCGCCGACGCATAACCGGCAGGCTCTCCGTTTGGTATCGCCGACTTCCAAACGACCGCGCCGCTCTTCTTGTTCAGCGCGACCATCGTCGCTTCCGCACCACCCGGCGTCACCACTACGAGATCGCCATCAACCAGCGGCGACTCCGCATACGCCCATTCACCAGGCTGTCCGGCAAACTCTTTGCGCACGTTCTTCGACCAGCGAATCTTGCCCGTTTTCAATTCCAAACACGCGATGTCGCCGTCGGAGCCAAACGCGTACAGATAATTGCCTTCAATCGTCGGAGTCGAGCGCGCTTTCGGATAAGACGGCTGCTGATTCGGGTTGCCAACGTTACCGACGCGCGTGGTCCAGATCACTTTGCCGTCGTCAGTTGAGCGTGCCTGCACGAACTCATTCTCCATCCCGTTGTTGCTCAGAAAATAAATGCGATTGCCCACGACCACCGGCGTCGAGTAACCGTCGCCGAGATCGTCGACCTGCCACAGGAGTTTCGGTCCACCTGACGGCCACTGCTTGAGCAAACCGGTTTCCTTCGACACGCCGCTGCGTTCAGGACCACGCCACTGCGGCCAATCCGCAGCCGAAACACTGATCACACACAAGCAGAAAATTACAGCGAGGGCTGGAGTTCGCGTCTTCACTTTTGATCTCCTTCTGGGCTGGGAACTACTGCGAAAACTGCTCTCGCTCGTACGACCTCTCGCGGGAAATGTTTCACGGTTGTGAATGAGAGCAACGAAAAAAACACGTTGCCTATTCCCGCCTCGTTCTCGTATAGTCAGGCTCCCAGCACAAAAGATTCCCGACATCTGTTCGTTTGAATAATCCCTCAAGCAGTGTGTTTTGTTGTATCGCCCACGTCAGAACTGTGTTTGTGGAGGAGTTTGTCATGCGTTCAATAGTTTCCTTTGTGTTGGTGTTTATCGCTCTTTCAATCGCTCAAACCACAGCGTTCGCGCAGTCAGCAAGTTTCTCGCGAACAGATCTTCCCTTCCTGGGAAATAACCACACCGTCGCCGACGTCAACGGCGACGCGATACCCGATTTAATCGGCACCGGAACAAGCTCAGTCGCCGTCATGCTCGGCAACGGCGCCGGCGGATTTCGTCCGAAGGTTGATTTTCCCACCGGCGGCGCGCCGCAGGACGTGACGACCGGCGACTTCAACGGCGATGGACGAGTCGATCTCGCTGTTTCCATCAACGACCCCACAACTATGCTTTCGATACTCACCGGCAACGGCGACGGCACTTTCAATCTCACGTTAACAGTCGCGAACACTTCGAGAGCCGATACGCCGGCGATCGTCGCGACGGATCTCGATAACGACGGCCGTCTCGATCTCGTGCTGGCCCACGCCATCGGCTGTTTCACCGCGCCTTGCATCGCATCGCAAGACATCACGGTGCTGCTCGGTTTAGGTGACGGCACGTTTCAACAACCGTTCGACATCAGCGTCGGCACCGGCATGTCGCGCATCGCAGCCGGCGACTTCAATCGCGACGGAATCAAAGACCTCGCGATCGCGGGAGACAACTCCCGTGTTTACACGCTCCTCGGTGTTGGGAACGGAAGCTTTCTGAAACAACCGGATATCACGTT
>Ga0105248_10001485_pt1 | contig 26117 bp, 13 predicted proteins | sample KBSS34metaG_FD_81524 | JGI IMG/M metagenome (GOLD analysis project Ga0105248, IMG submission 81524) | Switchgrass rhizosphere microbial communities from Kellogg Biological Station, Michigan, USA - KBS S3-4 metaG | ecosystem: Host-associated > Plants > Roots > Rhizosphere > Soil | place... | reverse complement strand
TGAAATTTCATCGAACCATCGTCAATCGAACCGGCTAAAGGCAATTCGTGACTGTTGGCGGCGCTTTCGCCGTGGCCGGTGCTGGAGGCTGCCGCTTCCAGCGGTATCGTGGCGCGCTTGAGACGCATAGCACCTGGATTTACATGGTCCAAAACGGTAACTCCGCCGCTCAGCGGAGCAGCAGCGCCCTTAAAAAACGAGCTGCCTTTGCTGGGAATAGCAGAAGCATGCCTGGATGCAGGTTTAGGTTTAGATTCTGCTTTAGTGTGCCCCTGCGCAGGAGCGGCAGCACCACTGTCGCCAAATTGACCGGCGCCCACAAGGCTATCCGCGAGGGCCGCCGAAGACAGCGCCCCTGCCCAGGTCGAAGCTAAAACAAGCGTAGCTAAGGATTTTGAGATGTTAGACATAAAGCTTTCCGGCCTTGAAGTTATTCATTGATATCGAGCCCCTTGAAGGCATTAACTAAACACACATTGGGTAAAATGAGACGACCGGGGCTCTCAGTTTGCTCCCGTCTCCCCCAAGAAAAACACTCGGTCGCACAGGAAACTTACAATCATGCGCCTGGATAAATGGCTAAAAGTAACACGCATAATTAAGCGGCGCACAGTGGCGCAGATGGCGTGCGATCAGGGCCGCGTTTTTGTAAATGACCGCACAGGAAAGTCTTCTACCGAAGTGAAACTCGAAGACAAAATACACCTTGAGCTGGGCTCAAGAGCGCTTACTATCAAAGTCCTGGACGTGCCCCTAAAAGCTGTGGCGGCGCAGGACGCATCGAGCCTGTATGAAATAGTGGAAGAAATCAGGCGCCCACCGGAAATCTTAGAGTGGTTGGGCGGCGATTATTGATCGTTCCAGAGCTTTGCCAACGGCAAAATCAATCACCTCAGTGGCGACAAGACCTGCGCCCAGAGTAACAGCCGTGGCCGTCCAGGGGTTGCGCAGGGCCGCGGCCCTGACGACAGACCGGGCTGCGGCCGCACCGCCTTCGAAGCCGCTCCAGTCGGCCAGAACGCGCGCGAGACGGCCATTTCCGTGAGAGACGCTGAGCTCATACTGTCCAATCAGATCACTGGCGGCAAGCGCCAATCCGCAGGCCACAACAGCGCGACTACCGTGCCCAGCGACGCCAGCCCAGGCGCTTTCGCCGGCTCGCAAAAATTTTGTCCTTTCCAATACCTTGGTCAGAAGGGGCTGGCCTTCGACTTTAAAGAGGCGTACTTCATTGTTTTGAAAAACGCGATTGGCACGGTGGCTGAAATTTGGATGTGTTTCAGAAATTATCTCATCAATGTCGCCAACGAGCGGCTCTACAAAATTTGTGCCGAAACCGGCTTTAATATTAAATGGGCGCACCGAACCTGTGAGCGGGTCTATAGTGTTTTGGCCGTATGTTCGCGGCACATATTCACCCACCAACTTGTTCATTTCAACGACGGGTACACCGCCCAGGCTGGGATGTGTGACGGTAGTTATATACTCGCCCAGTGTGCCGTTTTTGAGCGCCGCCTTGATACCGACCTGCCGTCCGACTAAGCCGGGGTCTGAAGGCTTGAGAAGGTCACTCATGTGCGATTCTGTAAGGATTGCCCGGGTCTCACCTATCACTCCGCGTTTCTTCATGACCATAGAGGCCTCGCTCTTGGGCGGCACCTCATAGCGAAAGTTGTTGACGTCGTGATGTCCAACCTCATGAGAAAACCACACCGCCGAATTATTTATCGGACTGCTCCCGTGACCCAAGATAAATCGGGTCTCGCCCTGCCAGCCGGTGGCCGGATACCTGATCTGACGAAGGGAGCTTATATAGCTTGGACTGTAGCCAGGAGGCGTTTTTATAAACTGCCAGTCGTTACCCTCAAGTTCTTTGATGGTGGTCAAAATCTGATCTGCCACCGGGCTTTTGGTGGCGGCAATTTTGCCGGCCATAGAATTTTTATCGACAAAAAGCTCACCGCTCAAGGCCAGGTAGGCGTAGCGCGCAGTCAGCGCCGAATCGGCCGACAGCGCCCAGTCGTGCCAGCTGGATTTTAAATCGATGATTTCCATGCGTGCACAATAGCAGCCAATCATGTCTAGATTGTGCCATGCGCATTAACGGACTGAACCAGGACGAAGTCCCTTAGTCAATATATTCCCGCAGGCGGCGGCTTCTGTTGGGATGCCGCAGTTTACGCAGGGCCTTAGCTTCAATCTGACGGATACGCTCTCTGGTAACGCCGAAGAGCTGACCGACTTCTTCCAGAGTACGCTGGCGGCCGTCATCGAGGCCGAAGCGCAGACGCAGTACATCGCGTTCGCGGGCTGATAGACCGGCCATAACTTCGATGATGTCTTCGCGCAAAAGCTCCTGGGTAACGGAGGATGCAGGCGTCTCAGCGTCACGATCTTCGATGAAATCGCCGAGCTTACTGTCTTCTTCCTTGCCGATAGGAGTTTCAAGTGAAACCGGTTCCTGCGCCACTTTGATAATATCGCGCAGCTTGGTGATGGAGATTTCCATAGACTCGGCAATCTCTTCTTCCGTAGGCTTACGGCCCTTATCCTGCGCCAATTTGCGCGTAACTTTCTTGAGTTTGTTGATGGTCTCAACCATGTGCACGGGAATGCGAATCGTGCGCGCCTGGTCGGCGATGGCTCGTGTGATAGCCTGACGAATCCACCATGTGGCGTAGGTCGAAAATTTGTAACCGCGCTCGTAGTCAAACTTTTCAGCGGCGCGAATCAGGCCCATATTGCCTTCCTGAATCAAATCGAGGAAGAGCATGCCACGACCGACATATTTTTTGGCGATCGAGACAACCAGTCTCAAGTTGGCCTGCACCAGACGGCGCTTGGCCACAGCACCTTCGGATCCGCCCAGTTCGATTTTGCGGGCATACTCAATTTCTTGATCGGCGGTAAGGAGTGGGATGCGTCCTATTTCACGCAAATACATGCGTACCGGATCATCGGATGAAAGGCCCTTAGATGCCTCTTCGGTAAATTGTTCGGGATCTTCCTCGACTTTTTCGTCAAAGCCCTGCAGGAAAGTATCATTTTCACCACCGGCCGGGACAAACGGCGGCTCTTCGTCGGAATCTCCCCCAGCGCCACCGCCGAGGATTTCGTCCATTCCACTGCGCTCCCGCTGTTTGCCGGCTTCTTCAAGCTTATCGAGCTTCTTTATTAAGGTGTCTTCTTTGTCCTTACCCTTACTCAAACTCTGGTCTCCATCTTAGTTGTCTGGTTCTGGGCGCTTTCTATGGCATCCAACTTGTGCTTTACCGTTTCGATATCTTCGAGGGTTTCTACTTTCGATAAAACGACAGTATCTAGTTGAGTCAGCTCTACTATTCTACTCTGCAATGCCATCGCTTCGCTGTCATTCTCCGCTCTACCCAACTGCGACGAAATCGCGGTTTTCAAGAGACCGAGGCGCTCCTTTAATATTCTTGCCCGGTAATCCATTAAAACAACCGATACCGGCATCTTTTGTTTTTTAATTTCCTCGGCTTTCATGATTACATCGACCAAATAGCCCGCAGCTTCACTATCGGGAGCCAGGCGGTCCTGCAATTGGCAACGCAAATCTTCAATCGTAGCGAAACTGCTGCCGATCCCTTCAATCGCTTCTTTTATGCGCTGGTGGGCCTCGGTCAAGAGCTTGTCACCAGCCAGGACCTTCACGGCTACATCGTAATCTTCCTGAGAAGTCAGATAAAGCGAAAGCAGTTGTTTTTCGGCATCGAAGCAGCCGGATACCGGGGTTTGACGGTTGCCCACATGTCTCTGGGCACTGACGGGCATGGGCAAGCCTTCTTCATCGGCAAATTCAGGCTTTTTAGGGCCCCACTGGCCTTTGCCGCCGCCCTTTTGAAATTTTCCGCCGCTGTTTTTAGTGAATTGAGCGTTCTGGGGAATTTTAGATGCACCCTGACCTTGTCCCTGGGCGTAACCGCCACCCTGGCCCTGGTCGTCATTCGCTGATCGGCCAAAGTTACCACCCTGGCCTCCGCCCTGACCAGCGCCGGACCTGTTAAAACCGCCGCCCTGGCGATTATAGCCACCGCCATTTCCACCGCCACCGAACCCATTTCCACCGCCGCCGCCATCACCGCCAAAACGGTTGTTGAAGCCGCCCTGTTCATTTCTAAAGCCACCAGGACCGCGCCCATCCAGACGATTGGCCGCACGATACTGGCCAACGTCGGACAAAATTTCTTCTTCGCGCAGGCGTAGCTGCATCGCCCAGAGCCGGACATACTCGCCGCGGGCGACAGAATTTTTGATTTGAGCCAAAATGGGCACGATTTTGGCTGCCGCATCAATACGCCCGGTGCGGGTTTCAAGGTCAATCCCCAAAACGGCCTTGTCCAACAAGTAATCAACCATGAGCGCGGCATTGGTTTTAGCTTTTTCAAAAGCCTCAACACCCTCAGGTCCAGAGCGCAGGCATTCATCAGGGTCTTTGCCGCCTGGAATTTTTATTACGCGCAGCTCTATACCGATACCTTCGGCTATCTGCGTCAGCGTTTTTAAGCCGCCTTCGACAGCCTTAACCCCAGCCGAATCGGCGTCAAATGAGAGGAAGACACGTTTATTGTCGGTATAGCGCACCAGCAACTTGGCCTGTTGTTCGGTCAGGGCCGTGCCGCAAGTGGCCACGGCATTGGTGAAACCGTGCTGATAACTGGTGATGACGTCAAAATATCCTTCCATAACAATAACGGCATCTTTTTCTTTGATCGCCGACTTGGCCAGGTTGAGACCAAAGAGGTGCTGCCCCTTCGTATAAATTGGAGACTCAGGTGAATTGACATATTTAGCCGGTTCATCACCCAGGGCTCTGCCACCAAATGCGATGACTCGGCCTTCGCTGTCGCAAATGGGAATCATCAAGCGATTGCGGAAGAGATCGTAGTGACCGCTAGTCTCCTGGCGCCTTCTGACCAGTCCGGCTTCTTCCAGAGTGGCGGGCGATACTTTGGCCTTCTCGCTCAAATAAGCAAGCAAACCGTCCCAGGCATTGGGCGCATAGCCCAACTTGAATTTTTCAATGATTTCCTGCGTCAAGCCGCGGTCACTGAGATACTTGCGTGCGACCAGCCCCTCATGCGGATCTTGCATAATGCGCATGTAATATTCGCTGGCCTGTTCATAGAGCAAAAGTATTTGCGAACGCCTGTCGTATTCTTTGCGGTCCTCGGGCGAAACGGCTAGCTTGACGCCATAGCGTTGAGCCAGATCGCGCACGGCTTCGATAAAATTTATACCTTTGATTTTTTGCACAAAGGCAAAAACGTCGCCTTTTTCACCACAACCAAAACAAATGAAATAACCTTTGTCGGGGGTGACATTAAATGATGGGCTCTTCTCGGCATGGAAGGGACAGAGCCCACGATAATTAATGCCGGCGCGCTTGAGCACAACCGTCTCGGAGACGACTTCCAAGATGCTGGCCTGCATCCGCACCTCAGCTATGACTTCTTTCGTCACGCTTGTCACGCGAAAATCTCCCTATGCAAAAAAAATTCCTAGACACTTTATAACACGCCCACCCTGCTCGCAATTGCGCTTGAAAACCGCTCACTACCTATATCTAAGGGACGCTTGTATATATAATCAGCGTAGTTTCAGGCGAGGAGAAATTGGCTGATGAAGACTCTGATCAAAAACGGTCGCGTGGTGACAGCTGTTGACGATTACTACGGCGACATACTGATAGATGGAGAACGCATCACCTTAATCGGCGAAGAGCTGGACCCCGTTGTCCATGCCCCGGACAAAATCATCGACGCCAAAGGCATGCTCGTCATACCAGGCGGGATTGATGCCCACACCCACATGGATATGCCCTTCGGCGGCACGACCTCTTCCGACGACTTCGAGACGGGTACCCGCGCGGCAGCCCACGGCGGCACGACTACAATCATCGACTTCGCCATCCAAAATAAGGGCCAGTCGCTCTACGAAGCCCTCGACACCTGGCACGCCAAGGCTCAGGGAAAAACGGCCATCGACTACGGCTTCCATATGATTACAACCGACATGCCGCGTGAACGCTTGAAAGAAATGAAGAAGCTGATCCACGAAGAAGGAGTGACCAGCTTCAAAATGTTCATGGCCTACCCCGGCGTGCTGCTCGTTGACGACGCCACAATCTTCCGGGGCATGAAAACCGCCGGCGAAGAAGGCGGGCTGATTTGCATGCACGCTGAAAATGGCGTGGTGATCAATGAAATCATTGAATATGCCCGCGAGGCTGGCCACACAGAGCCCAAGTATCACGCTCTCACCAGGCCGACAATGGCCGAGGCCGAAGGCGTCAATCGCGCCATTGCCCTGGCAAAAATGGCTGAGTCGGCAGTTTACATCGTGCACCTGAGCTGCCACGACGCACTCAAGAAAGTGAAAGAAGCTCGCGATGAAGGCTTCGCAGCCTTTGCCGAAACCTGCCCTCAGTATCTGTTTTTGGACTATACATATTATGAGCAAGAAAAATTTGAAGGCGCCAAATACGTGATGACGCCGCCATTGCGCGAAAAATGGAACCAGAAAGAACTCTGGACCGGTTTGAAAATGAACGACCTGCAGACAGTTTCAACCGATCATTGCCCCTTCTGCTTCAGTGATCAGAAGATTCTGGGCAAGGATGACTTCAGCAAAATACCCAACGGCGGCCCCGGTGTCGAGAATCGCATGAGTCTGATTTACAACGGTGGTGTGGTGCAGGGACGCATCAATGTAAACAGATTTGTTGAAATCACCTCCACATCAGCCGCCAAAATTTTCGGCCTTTTCCCCCGCAAAGGCACTATTGCCGTAGGTTCTGACGCCGACATCGTAATTTTCGATCCCAATAAGAAGATGAAAATCAGCGCCGCAACTCACCATATGCGGGTAGACTTCAGCTGTTATGAGGGCTTTGAAGTACAGGGCGTGCCTGAGACGGTGCTCTCCAGAGGCAAAGTGGTAATCGAGAACGGTGACTATGTAGGCAAGAAGGGCGACGGTTCTTATCTCAAGCGCTCCACAGTGCAACATCATGCAAAAGAGTCAAGCTTTGCCATGGCAAACAGATAAAATAGAGAATAAATTGACAAAGATTGATAAAATCTAATACTTAGGGAGGATCCCAAAGGTGTGGCTCATTGGAGACAATCGAAGGGGACTTCAAGAATGTCAGTAACAGGTAACAGGGATCAGCGGAAATCTAGGACGGACACAATGGGCTATATACAAGAATTCACCCGCATGGTGACGGAAGAAAGAAACGATCGAACAAAAGATCTCGACGTACTTGATACCAATGATCTGGTTGCCCGGGTGCAGAAAGAGGACTTTGAAGTAGCTCAGGCAGTAGAGAAATGCATTCCTGAAATTGCCGCTGCTGTTGATTTGATTGTAGCCAAACTAAAAACCGGCGGCCGACTGATTTATTTCGGAGCCGGCACCAGCGGCAGATTGGGCGTACTGGACGCCACCGAATGCCATCCCACATTTGGTGTTGATCGCAACACTGTGCAAGCCTGCATCGCCGGCGGCAAAGAAGCGATGTTCGCCTCCTTCGAAACCGCCGAAGACAATCCGGAATTGGGTGAGCAAGACGCGCTGGCCATCAAGATTACAAGCAAAGACGCCGTGCTAGGCATCACCGCTTCAGGCCGCACTCCTTATGTCATTGCCGCGCTGGAACTGGCTCACAAAGAGGGTGCCGCCACTGTTGCCCTGGTCAATAATTTTGACACACCGCTGCACAAAATCTGCGATGTCACCATCGCGCCCCTCACCGGCCCCGAGGCTCTGACCGGCTCTACCCGCATGAAAGCGGGCACGGCGCAGAAGATGGTCCTCAATCTGGTCAGCACCTGTACCATGGTGCGTCTGGGCAAAGTCTACGAAAACCTCATGGTCGATCTCAAACCGACCAACGAAAAGCTTCGTGAACGCGCCACTTCCATCATTTCGCTTCTGGGTGATGTCGGCCGTCCGATAGCTGAAGGAGCGCTGGTTGCTTCCCACGATCAGTGCAAAACAGCCATTCTTATGATCAAGCGGAAAATGGGTCGCGTACAGGCCGAAGAGTTGATCAAAAGATATGACGGCTCTCTGCGCAAAGCCTTGAATTCACCCCCCGGTGAATCAGGCGTGCACAAAGTTATTTCAGAATAAAAAATAGAAATAGAAAATAGCTAAGCACAGCTAAAGAGAAATCGAGTAATGCCGCCGCCTGAAGAGCAAAGCCAAAAGCTGGCCCACAATCTTCTCACCCGGCAGCCGCAGCGCGCCCTACCTCAAGCGCTGACTATGTTCAACATCGGCAAGGTGAGCGGCGGATTGCTCGTTGTCTTCGCCCTGGTTTTGCTCTGGGGCCTGAGCACGTCAAACTACCTCGGTTATGCTTCGACCACGCTCACTTTCTTCGCACTAATTCTTGTGCCCCTGCTCTTCGGCGGCATTCTCCTGGGTGTGCGTGTCGGCCTTCTCAATTTAGTAGAATTTTTCTGTGGTCTGACAGTCATGCCCACCAATATGCTTGGCGGTGTTTATCAGGGCGGTCGCTCCTACCAGACACTGGCGCTGATATATAGCGGCTGTGGCCGATTCAACGAAGCCCTTAAATTCTTCCGCTACCACGAAAACAATTTCAATCCCTTCGACCTTAACTCATCGTCGCCCTGGAACGAACGACACCGGGTGCCTGAGCTGCTCTGCCGCATGGGTCTTGACGAAGAAGCGCAGGACTGCGCTCGTCGCAATGTCGAACGAGCAGAAAAAGATCTGGCCGATTTCGATTGTTTGCCCTTTCGCCAGACTCTGCACTGCGACTTAATTGTAGCGGCTATGGTGGCCCGAGACTGCGACCAATCGCAGCAGGCCGTGCACTACCTGGAACGAGCCTCAAGCAGTGCCGATAAATTGGAGACCGATACTCAGACCAGATTGCTCATGCTACACGCCGACGGCCTTCTGCACATGTATCAAGGACGCTTCGACGAAGCCATACAACCTTTTAAAGACTGCTGCCGGACGATCATGGAGACGCGAAACTCGCCTGCCCTGGCGCATACGCGTAATAGCGAATTGCTCGGCTACACTCAGTACTATCTCGGTCAATGTTATTTCAAAACCGGTCAGCATGATAAATTGCCGACAGTGCTCAGTGCTCTGGAAGGCGAAAATAAATACGAGCCGCCTACCTCAGTGGACAAGCTCATGCTCGACTTCACCCGAGCCGATTACAAAGTCAGCCAGGGCAAGACCGACGAAGCGCTCGCTATTTTGGCTGAGACTATTTACAAAATCTCGCACACGCAGGCGCATTTCGACCGCTATCTGATTGAAGCCGTAAAACGCTATCAAGCCTTGATGGAAGGCGACAATCATAATCAGGCGGCTGAGGAAATCAAATCGGCAATTGTCCATTTATCTACTTCGCAGAATCTAATCACGGGTAAAAAACAACTCTCCCCAGAGCAGCCCCAGGCCACACTTCTACCCGCGCCCAAATTGCCCGATGTCAGGGCCACCGGACGCATGGCAAACCGCGCAGTCTTTTTGTTTTTAGCGGTGCTGGGTTATACGGTAGTAGCAGCCCTGACGCACCCGGACAGTTTTAATGTCGGCGGATGGGGAATCCTCTGCTGCATGACACTGTTACTGGCCGCCATACAAATAAAGGACCAGGTCAACAACAGACGCTGCCGGGCCCTGGCTGCGGAGGCTCTACAGCGCGGTGGCTCTGTCGAGGTAGTGGTCAGTCCGCAGTCGTCGATTTTAGGCGCGGCAATGGTTTCCTGCGTCGTGGACGAGGGTCCGCCGGAACTTGTCGGTCGCAAGCTTGAGATGACCCTGAACAACAATCTCATCTACGCCAGTCAAGCCGCCCAGGCAGCGCCGAAGGGCAAAATCAAAGCCAGACTCTACCAGGAGCCGGGCGGCAAACGCATACTGGCCATTGAGACCATGGGGCGCATTTTGACGGTGAAAAAACCGCGTTTTTTCGACCGCGCCCCCAGCAGTCTAAAACTTTGCCTATGATTGCCTGAAATATAGATTCCAGGCCTTATTCTCAATGCAAACCTCAGGGAGAATTTGTCATGCCCCTCAATCATTACGTCACTCTTGGTAACTCCGGTCTGCGAGTCAGTCCCTTCTGCCTGGGCACAATGACCTTCGGCATGGAATGGGGCTGGGGCTCCACCGAAGAAGAATCTCACAACATTCTCAATCATTTTTTTGAAAAGGGCGGTAATTTCATCGACACCGCCAATGTCTATACAAAGGGCCATTCCGAGCTGATCATAGGCAACTGGTTCAAATCCAAAAACACATCAGTCCGCCGCGATCAAGCTGTAATCGCCACCAAATTTTTTGGCACGCTCTATCCCGGTGATCCCAATGCCGGCGGCGCCAATCGCAAATCAATCATCGCGGCCTGTGATGCATCTTTACGCAGAATGCAAACAGACTATATCGACCTTTACTGGATGCACTGTTGGGACTATCACACCCCCATCGAAGAAACCATGGCCGCCCTCGACGATCTGGTGCGTCAAGGCAAACTGCGCTACATCGGTTTCTCCGACACCCCGGCCTGGAAAGTTACCCAGGCTCAAATGATCGCCAAGTTTAGAGGTTGGGCACCACTGATTGCTTTGCAGATTGAATATTCACTGCTGGAGCGCACAGTCGAAGGCGAACTGATGCCTATGGCCAGAGAAATGGGCCTCGGTGTCACCCCCTGGTCTCCGCTCAAGTACGGCATTCTCACAGGCAAATACACACGCGAAAATCGCGACAAAGTAGAAGCCGGAAGAGGCGAATGGGTTATGGGTCATCTCAAAAAAGAATCCACATACGATGTCATCGACGTACTGCTCAAAGTGGCCAAGGAAGTCAATTCCAGCCCCGCCAAGGTAGCCCTGTCCTGGCTGCAAGCCAAGTCGGGAGTGACATCATCAATCATCGGCGCGCGCACCATGGAACAATTGGACGACAATCTCGGCGCCCTGGATCTGGTCCTCTCGCCTGAACACATTGCACTTCTGGACAAAGTTTCGGAAGTCAAACTCAACTTCCCCTCGGACTTCGTCAAAAATTCCGGACCATTTAGAAGTGCTGAAACAACCATCAACGGTGAAGTAGTCGGTGTCAGTGAAATGGCACCCAAGACCGATGCCGAGCGCTTCGACAATAAGGTACCCGCTAACGTCCGCTAAAAAGCTAGAGATAGCTAGACAGATAACTAGCTGGATAACTAGACAAATAACTAGATAAATAAAGGCCGGTCGTCCTTGAAGCGTTTAGCGTCCATCGCCTTAGTTTTGGGTCTGGGTCTGGGTTTGGGTCAGACTCTGGCACTGGTTCTACTTTCAGGGCTGGCCTGGCCGCTTAGCGGCCAGGCCCAGAGCCAGACGGCGGCCAAGACGCCGGGCGGCAGCTATATCGTCAACTTCCCCAGCGATAAGAACATTGCCGACCTCATTCTCGTGCCGCCCCCAAAGGGGGGACGCAAAAGCAAGGAAAGAATCTACCTCAAGACCAGCGGCCCAGTCGCAATACCAAAATCTGCGCTTATAAAAATCGAATTACAATTTGACGGACCAGCCAATATCGGCGCTTTCGATCAATTGGACGCTGATCAGGTGTACCGCTTTTCCGCGGCAAAGCTGGACTTCAACGACAGCCAGATGGCCCATCTGAAAAGATTCAAGAAAATTACCAGTATCAATCTGGACAGCACCATAATCACAGACAAATCCTTACCAATACTCGGCTCTTGGCCGGATCTCACTATTTGCCGCCTCTCCAACACTGATATTACCGGCGGTGCCTTTGATTCACTGGCGAAATGTCAGCGTCTACGCAGCCTGAGCATCGAGGGCATTACGCTCAAAGCCGGCACGCTGAGCAAACTAACCCCCCTGAGCACCTGCTTGACTTCACTCAATGCCTCACACCTCGGCCTCACACCACAAGACGTCCCAGCCATAGCCAAACTCGGCAAACTGACACACCTGGACGTAGAAGGCAACAAGCTATTTGACAATAAATGTCTTAAAATGCTTCTGCCTCTGACCAATTTAACGGGGATCAATCTATCGGATACAAGCGTAACCGAACAATGTCTGGAGGACCTCTACAAGTTTCCGCAGCTGAAGGCCGTTACAGTCAGAAGCAGTATTTTTTGGAAGGACGGCAAGATGAGACCGCTTAAGAACGGCATAAAATGCTCCGACAGAGCGGACGGCTCACGCATGCCAATGGAAATGTTTAGCCCCTTACATTGAAATGAAAAACAAACAGATATTTGTCAGCGCAATTTTTGTAGGCGCCACTTTAGCCGGCTCACTTGCCGGCCAGGTAATCGGCGTCGACTTCAGGCAAGCCCTGATTCAACCGGCCCAGGCAGCCGATTCTAATACCTTGCAATTTTGTCAGATCAATTTCCCAGCAGGCAAACCCCTGGCACAGATAGTTTGGGACCGTCCGTCCGATGCAAAAATGTCCAAATCGGCCATCAACGGCAAAGACAGTGTCCAGGCCTGCGGCCTTGTGAAGGTGCCCAAGAACCGCGAAATACGAGTGACCCTCGCCTATGCAGGTCTGGCTCAGATGGAAGCCATCGAACAACTCAAACAGTGTCAGGTGGTATATTTCAACGCCGCCAAGTTGGAATTCGACGACGAGCATATGGCGCATTTGAAAGATTTCAAACAGCTGCGAAATCTCCAGCTTGGAGATACTTTTGTGACGGACAAATCACTACCGCTGATTGGAACTTTCAGCCAGTTGAACACCCTTAGATTAAGCACTACCGACGTCACCGGCAGTGGTTTTGAACACATTGCCGGATTGAAAAATTTAGCCAATCTAAATCTGTGTGGTATCAGCCTCAAGCCGGGAATGATGCAAAAACTAACTCCTCTATTGAGTCATTTCAATGACGTCGATTGCGCCACCACAGGCCTGACCAAAGAAGATGCGCGCGTACTCAAAGGCATGACCGATATAATGGCGCTGGATATTCATGGCAATAAACAAATAGACGATAGCTGCATGAACTATTTGAGCGCCGCGAAAAAACTGCATTCACTCAATGTCATCGACACGGCAGTGAGCGAAAAAAGTGAGCCTCTTTTTTCCGCTCTGCCAAACCTCAGCCGCGTAATAGTAAGGGAGCGCACGTTCTGGCACGCCGCTGTCCACAAAACAAGAAGAAGCAGTCTGGAAATAGTAGACGCCAGTGCCACCTGCCGCACTCCAGCAGGTCTTTTTGGGCCTCTACACTGATGATTAAAGTGGCTAGAGCAAAAACTGCACTCGTGCTCCTGGGATTGTTAGCAGCCCAGGCCGGCGCCCTGTCAAACGCTGTTTGTCTGGCCAAAGGAACGGCCAAAAACACCAAAAGTACAGACAGTGCAAAAAGTACGGTCGATACTCCGGTCAATTATGCTCTCTTCACCTTCCCCACCCCGGCCGTAGCCGAGATACTTTGCGCCACTGAAGTACGAACAAAAGACGGAAGAGTGGCCACCCGTTGGGACCGAGTCATGGCGGCCGGCACTGTGCGCCTGCCCACCAACAGTCTCTTACAAATAAATGTGCGCTTCGACGGTCTGGAAAAAATGCAGACCCTAGATTGTCTTAAACAATGTCGCGTATCACAATTTTCAGCGGCTACACTGGACTTCGAAGACAGGCATATGAAGTATCTAAAGGCCTTCAAAGATCTACAAATTGTTGATTTTGAAGACACTTTGATCACAGATGCCTCATTGCCTTTTTTAGGCTCCTTAAAGAAACTGATCGCATTGCGCCTGCTCAAAACAAACATTACCGGCGTCGGTTTTGACCATTTAAAGAATCTGACCCTGTTGAAAGAGCTTAAATTGGAAGGTTCAGACATCAAGCCCGGAACCATCTTCAAGCTCAAGTCGCTAATGCCCCAGCTCACTAGCCTGGATATAGCAAGAATTAGTATCACAAAGGAAGATACTGCCATTTTGAAGTCGCTCAAATCGGCAAAGTTTCTAAATTTGAGCACCAATAAAAATATTGATAACAACAGCATAAAATATTTGAGCGGGCTAAACGACCTTCGCTCGCTTGCACTTGATGACACCTCCGTCACCGACAAATGCCTGCCCGACCTGCTCAAGTTGCCGTCCCTGTGCTATGTGGTCGTGCGTGGCAAAACCTTCTGGACAACAAAGAAACACAAAAATATGATCGGCAAAATATTGTTTGAAGACTGCGAAGCAACGTCAAACGCACCGCCCGAAGTTTTTACGCCTCTGCACTAGAATAAAACGACCAAAAAAAATCACAGTCAAAAAATCACTGACCGACCCGGGGTACTGCGCTACCCGAATCGGTCAGTAATTTTGGAGGCGTTTGTTTCCTACCTGGCGCAAGGTGCCGGGTAGTTAGGGGGAATCAGTCCCAACCGTGGTGCTCCAGGCCACAACCTTCGGTCGCAATACCTGCCTGTATTGTTGACCGCTGCCACTCAACTGCATCAAGATACCCGCAGTTTTGAGAAGGTGAGAAGCCAGATGTTGAGCCCTGGACTCTCTAGAGAGAACAAGTTGTTTGAGTGGTTGCACAGTCTGAATTGCCTGTATCAACGAAAATTCAGAAGTGAAGAGTTTCAATTCTTTATCGATTTCAATGTTCTTGATATTGCGATAACCGAAGAGTTGAGCAGGATTGATATGCTCAAATGAGGACTTGTTGGTGGCGGCAATTACCGCACCAGTGCCGGGAGTGAGGGTCATTTCACGGCCACGGACATTGACTCGTACAGCGCCATGGTGTGAATCGTCCAAATTATAGACGGCTACACCTTCTGAAAATGTCAGCACAAGTACAAGTGAATGGGCCGCTATGGACACATCGCCGAACGATGTCTGCACCAGCGTATCGACACGCGGGGAGAATACAACCGAGCCTTTATTCAGTGACATTTTCTTCTGGATTTGACCATGACCAGATGCTTTGCCCTTAGCGACCGAAAGACTGACTTCACCTGCCAAAACATTACCGGATACATTACCGGATACATTGCTGGAAACATTACTGTACAGGTTGCCTTTGTTTGCGGTCAGCTCGGTCAGATCGGAGACCACAGAGACATTTGAGGTAATGCCCAGGTCTTCTTCACTATCGAACAGAGCCGGGATTTCGCCCGTGGCCAGCTCAGTCTCGGAGATCCAGGCTTCATCGGCTGTTCTGCGGCCGGCAACATTTTGCATAGCAGCATTCAATCCAGTCAGAGCGGAAGTGACCGAGTTCAAAGTGCCTGCGGATACAGCAGGACTGGCGGCCAGGGTTAGAGGTTGCATAGCGTTACTATTTAGTGACGCACTATTTACTGCTTCTGCATCCACGGCCGTTGGCCTCAAAGTCACCGGGGCAATAGCAGAAATCACAGCCGGATTGACAATTACCGCACCAGTTACCGGCGGGTCTGCGATGATGGTCACGCCATTGTTTATCTTAATGGCCCTGTCCTTGGCGTCACCTGTGCTGATTACAACATTGGCTCCCTTGGCCGTGATGGATACAAGGGCATCCTTAGCCAGGGTGACACCGTTTACGCCGTAGTTGATCGTGCCACTGGATATGGTCTCGGTCACACCATCGGGCTTGGGCTCAGCACCGGCCATGGCAGCCGGTCCAATGAAGACCGAGACATTGCTGCCCGCACCGCCTGAAGTAACCAGCTTGGAGGTCGTGCCCAGCAAAATAGTGCCGCTCTTAGCGTCACTTTCCTGCAAGGTAATGGCACCGTTAACGGCAGAGATTTGACTGCCCGTGTTGGTCTGCAACAGTCCCTTCGATTCGGTCACCTTAATATTGCCCGCCGAAGCCGTGATGTTATTGAGCTTAGTCGAACCGGCTGTGGCATAAGTGAAGCTGGTGCCGAAGGAATTGTTGAGTGTGCTCATGGCGGTCGACGTATTCTTCACGTTGACCAGACCACCGGTGGCGGACAGCGAGTTTACCGTCAGATTGGCCGCTTTGACCACAACCGGGGCTAGGGCGAGACCGACCGAGCCGCCGGGTGAGGCAAGGGTGACAAACTTACCGTTAACCGATGCGCCCTGACCATTGCCCTGCAAAATATTGCCGCTGCCCGTAGTGGCGAGATTTACGCTACCCATCGATCCGATTGCACCATTGACGACCAGGTCGCCGGCGGTGGTCAAACTGACGAGTTTGCTGTTCTTAGCGCCATTGAAGTTTAGGGCCGTAATGCCCACACCTTTGAGATATGAATTGCCGCCGGAGTTGGCCACCAGATTGCTGGTGTTCACTTCCACATTTTGATTGGTTGAGCCCATGCCGGACGTACCACTGGTGAGAGTGACGGCAGTGGCAACGAGCGTATTGCCCGACTGTTGATCGGTAATAGCCTTGCTGCTCTTTAGTGTGAGAGCCGTGCCACCGTTTATCACGCCACCGATGATCAAATTGCCCGAGGCATTGAGGGCGAAAGTGCCGCCGCTGGAAGCCTTGAGCACAATATCCGAGGTGTTCTTATCGGCCAAATTAATCAGGCCGAAGGCATGGGCGGTCAGGTTTTGAGTATTCACAGCCAGAGCTGTTTTGTCCGTGCCGATCGTATCGCCCGCGACACTACCGGCGGTGAGGGTCACGACTTTAGCGGAGGTCATGTTGCCGGTAGTTTTGGAGGTGATACTGCCGGCCGCCTGGAGGGTGACGAAGGCGGAGTCCTTCGAACCGACCGAGCTGGCCAGCAAAATAGATCCACCCGGGCCGCCGGCAGTCAGGGTGGCGCTATTGACTCCAGTGAGCGACGAGGACAGGGTCAAATCGCCGTTGACATTGGTCAGATTGACGTTGCCCTTGATCTTGCCGCTCACTGTGAGAGTCCCTTTGACACCACTGACTACCGTCCCAGAACTTGTGCCGACGACGAAGTTGCCGCTGCTCGTCGTAAGATTTATATTTCCGCCGTTGCCCTTACCCTTGCCGTTTGCGGCCAGGGCTTTGCTGACAAACAAATTGCCCGAGTTATTGCGACCGGCTTCCAGGGTGATCGAACCACCGTTACCGTCTTTGCCGAGGGCAGCGATCTTAAGCGCCTTGGGATCGACTGTCAGGTCGCCGGCATTGATGAATGTGACACTGCCTGCGTTGCCGCCTTTCTTACCGCTCTGGGCAGAGAGTTCGTAGTTGCCGGCCAGAAGGCCGACAGTTGCCGATGCGGCCTTGGTGGTCAGCTCCACAGACACTGATCCGCCGCTGCCAGTGCCCACTCCACTGGCATCAAGGATGAGCGGTCCGGCTGTAGTGCCGACCAGACTTGCTGCTTTGATCAGGAGATTGCCGCCATTACCGTTCGCTCCCGTAGGGGCATAGGTGGCGCCGGACAGATCGAGGGTGAGAGCACCGCCGGTCAATACACTGATGCTGCCGCCGTTGACGCCGCGGGCGATAAGCTGGAAGTTGTCGCTCTTAGCCGTACCAACTCTGACAGCTGCGTTGCTCAATTGATTAACCGACACAGAGCCACCATTACCGGTGCCCTTACCACTGACATCGATGACCAGGACAGTGCCGCTGGCATTGGTTATATGTTGTCCGATCAGACCGATAGTCGGTCCATTAGCATTGGCACCACCGGCCACTTGCATGCCGTTGGCCAGGTCAACTACCACATCACCGCCCGAGTTGCCGAAGACCGCAGCGCCTGCATTACCCGCACCAGAAGCCAGGAATTGGAAGTTACCGGCACCGCTACCGACAGTTTCGGTCGTAGGCGTATTAGTCAAGACCGTGATGCTGCCGCCGTTCTGGAACGAACCCGTGTTCGCCGCTTTGGCATTGAGCACCAGCGGTCCGCTTGCAGATCCCGGCCAGGTGATAGTGTTAGCGTCCAGCAGAATGCTACCGCCATTGCCGCTTCCAGCCACGGGACTGACTGCCAGTGTATTGGTCGGTAATGCGATTGTGCCGCCCTTATCTACGATAGATAAGTTGCTGGTGTTGATCGGATTAACGAGCGTGATCGTACTTTGATTAGTGTTGACGAGGCTGAATGTTGTTCCAGAGTTAGTGCCTGTCAGTGTGAGGTTGGAGCCGGAGTCGGAGACATACACACCGCCGGTGGCATTGGCGTTCAAATTGTTGACGTTAGTCATAATCGGAGCCGCCTGAGTGCCTATGCCACCACCACCGGCCAGCAGTGTTAGATTTTTGGCGACGATGATATGGCCGGCGCTCGTGCCGGTGATTGAACCGGCATTTCCAGTCGATATCGATACACTGCTCTTGCCGGCATTGATGCCCGAAACAACGATGTTGCCCGAGAACGTGCTTGACGCACCGACGCCGAAGCTGCCGTCCTTGGCGCTGATGTTGCCGTTAGTGACGTGAATCGTACCCGTGATCACAGGAGGAGCGGCGGTAACGCTGACATTACCAGCGGTGACACCGGTGGTGTTGATATCACTGAGCGTAATATTCTGACCAATGACCGTAACTGAGCCACCGACAGATTTGGTCGATCCCAGTCCATTGGACGAAGTGTCTATAGAGCCCAGTGTGATGTGACCGGCGTTTGCACCGGAGCCCGAAGCTACAGCGAGCACACTGCCGCCCTGGGCATCTTGCACAGTTGAGCCGACCTTCATTGTCACGTTGCCAAAATTAATATTGCCACCACTCATGGACGCACCGGTGACGATGTAGGGCGTTGTGTTCGGTCCAACCTGACCGGCGCCGGTCAGAGGAGTAAAGTCAAAACCAGCAAGTATATTTAGATTGCCGCCATTACCATTACTCAGACCAGCTGAGGTGCCGGTTAAATTGATGGTCATTGTCTTGGTGGCATTGATATTGCCGCTGGCAATAATAGCCAGACTCTTTCCGTTAAAGATAAAATCCGAGCCAAGATTGACGTCACCACTGGAGTTGGCTATCGTGCCGCCCAGTTGTCCACCATTGAAAATGAGCGGGTTGCCGATTAGCTGACCGGAGCCTATCTCAATCAACTGACTGCTGTTGACGACAACTGTATTGTTGCCCACAACGGTTGTTTTGTCCTCGACTTGCACGGCCTGGTTGGGGCCGGAATTAGCGTTCATCACGGTCTGGCCGAGCTTACCGGTATTGAAGTTTTGGTCGGAAGTAAAATCGATTTTGTTCGAACTTCCCGGACCACTGCCGTTGGCGTTGAGGACAATATTGTTGGGATCTACAACATTGAATGAACCTGTAGGTCCGCCGCCACTGCCGATGAGCAGATTTTTGTCCATGGCACTATCTACGACTATGTCGCCTTTTGTGGCATTAATTGTGCCCGAATTTTCGATATCCAGATCCTGACCGGGCAGTCCCTGGATATGCACGGTGCCGCCGGTCAGGTTATCAGGATTGGTCAACTTGTTGGTGGTCAGATCAAGGGCACCAGGGGTGGTGATGTCCTTGGTCGTAGTTATTGGGCCGCCGGCTTTGACCGAAATACTCGAGCCGCTCAAATCGTCGAGATTGAGATTGCCGGTCATGGCGCTGTTGTCGACATAAACGGCACCCTTGGTCTGGGCACTGAGATTGCCGGTGTCAGTGAGAAGTGGGCTGGAGGCCGCACCAAGATCTCCGCTACCGTTGCCGTTACCGTCAGAAAGATGAACATTGTCGGCAGTCAGGGTCCCTAAGGCACCACTTCCTTCCTGTATCCCACCTGTACCTTTGCCGCTCTCCGAGCTATTCAAAGCAATTGTGCCGATAGGCGGACCACTGAGCGATTTAACATCGCCCGAGATGGTGATGCCTCCGTCGCCGTTGGCATCAGGACTGGTTGAAAGACTGAATGTTTTGCCGCTGCCCGCGGAAGAATCAAGCAGATTAGTGGCGCCTTTATTGGCCAGATAAACATCGCCGCCGGCATTGGCTGCAATATTGTCGGCGTCGGTCTGAAATGGCGTGGCACTCTTTCCGACATCGCCGCTGCCGGAAGTAACATTGAGCGTACCGGCCGTGACCAGACCAGAGGCGTTGCCGTCCTTTATATCACCGTCGGCAGTGAGATTGACTGTGCCATTGTTGGTGCCTGTCAGCTTGCTGTCCACATCGATACCGGCGCCCGGTTGATCCGTCTTGAGATTGACCGTATGAGCAGAGACATCGCCGGTCGTGGTCAGTCCAGTAGCGCCTGAAGCGTCGAGGCTGAATGTGCCGGATTTGGATCCAGCCGTAGAAGCGCCCAACGAGACGGCGCCGACATAATCATCGGTTATGTCGACGTCTCCCGTGGCGTTAGCTTTGAGATTGGGAGCAGTCACGGTCATAGGACCGATGTCGCCGTTGGTGCTGGTCAAGTCCAGAGAATTGGCCTTGAGAGTGGCACCGGGGTCGGCGGTCAAATCACCACCGGCGCTCAGTTGAAATGTGCCGCCGGCACCATTTTTACCGACCAGTGCCGTCGCGCCACTATCATTAATATAGGCATTGGAAGCGGCACCACCGGCAGAAGCTGTGATTTTATCGGCATTGGTCATGATCGGATTTGCGACCGAACCGATATCGGCATTGTCGGTGCTCAAGGTCAGATTTGGTGTGAAGAGCTGACCACCGACCGCGCTGATATCGCCCGTGCCGTGCGCCGCCAGAGATATGCTCTTGCTGCCGGTCACGTCCTGGGTCAAATGCACAGCGCCGTTACTGCCGACTGGAGCCGATATGGATACGTCACGGCCAAAAGTGGGACCGCCAAGATTGATACCGTTACCCACAACTGTTACGTCCCCATTTTGCAGACTGGTGGCCGGCGTGGCACCCTGCCCAGGGAGAACCAAACCAGGGACATTGAGACCAGGGAGACCGATGCTTATGGCATTTGAGCCGCCGCCTCCACCTACACCCAGCGCATCCGCCACTTTGCCGATAACGGCATCCAGCGTGTGAGCACCTACACCGCCAAGACCGACGAGACCAAGGACTCCTCCGACGATGTCACCAGTGCCGCCCAAACCGCCTAAGAAAATGCCTCCACCGGAACCACCGAGCGCAGCGAGCAAACCGACGCCGCCACCGCCACCTCCAAGTAAACCCGCACCACCGCTACCCGCCGCGACACCAATGCCAAGTCCACCGAGGCCGCCTGCTCCAGCACCGCCGCCACCACCACCGAAGCTGCCACCGCCACCACCGCCGGTGGTCTGATCGCTGGATGAACCGCCGTCACCACCATCGCCGGTGTAAACAGCATTAGCAACTGAGACTGGACCACTGGCCGTAAGCACGACATTGCCGCCTTTTCCACCGCCTGATCCCGCGGCCAAGAGTGAACCGCCACCGCCACCACCGCTGGTATTGATACCGCCATTAACGGCTATCGAAGCGGAAGGGTTGTTGCTGTTGTCACCGGCCAGGGTGACTTTGCCGCCGTCGCCGCCCACACCCCCTATCGCCACACCCACAAGGTTTCCGCCGCCGCCACCACCACCGTAGGCGACAATATCCCCGGTCGTGATGCCTCCGCCGGCAAGCACCGTGATATTACCGGCCTTACCACCGTCTTGCGTGGCCAGACCACCACCGGCCGCTGTAACAAGATCAGCGGTCTTAACCTGGGCGTTGGCGGCATAGTTTTTTCCGGCGACGATGTTGGCACTGCCGGATGTCAGACCACCATTGGGATCATAAGTGACTGTAGAACCGGCCGAAGCCGTAGGATTGACGGTGGCGATGAGCAGATTGCCCGATTGGAATGTGCCACCGCCACTGGTTTGTATTTTGCCACCGATATTGACAGTCGTAGCCGAGGCGGCCGGAACGGCACCCGCTAAAATTGTGACGTTGCCGCCGTTTCCTACCTGCGAACTCGTGTCGATAGAAGTACCGGCACCGGCTGGAATAATTATTTGACCGCCGGTAGCGCCATTGGCTACAGCTGCGAGCAAAACATTGCCGCCCGAGCCGGAGGCGATACCGTTGCTGGCGTCGATGATAACGCCCTTATGGGTACTGCCAGAGAGATCTATATTGCCTCCAGTACCGGCGCCTGGTGTGAAGTCGACAGTTGCAGTACCCGTGCCGATACCGCCGCCGCTACCGGAGATGCTGCTGGACTGCGTCCCTGTCGTCGTCGTCACTTTGCCGCCGGCTACAAGGGTTATGTCGGACGACTTTTGGAACAGCACGCCTTTGGTGCTTATGTATGCGTCACTTCCAGCTTGAGCCGTGATGTTGCCTCCGGCCAAGATCGTAATCGCTTCGCCGGCTGTCAATGCTCCGGTGATGGTGATATTGCCTGTGCTGGCATAAGTAGGATCGCCGGCTGCACAGTTATTGCCGAGCAATAAATTGCTTGTGTCGGCGGTCAGGTGTGTCGCCTCGGCCGAGGAGTTGACTGTGCCTGTGACTTTGCCCAGACTGCCAAGAATGGCGCCGTCACCCGAGTACAAGTTTAGATTGTGGGAGAGATAATCGCCGCCGTCGAGGGTGAGATTGTTGGCACCGTCATAGTCAACGTCACGCAAATTGATATCACCGTTGAGCGCCTGGAAGACGCCACCTACACCAACCACGCTCATGTCGTGGGCCAGAGCCGGATTGACGAAATTGATATTGCCGTGGGCGGCGGATATGAAACCGCTGTTTACGAAATTACCGCTGCCGGCATAGAGATTGACATTGCCGACAGCGGTGCTGGAGCCGGTGTTGGTCACAGCACCCTGCAGGGCGACAAGGCTGAGATTACCAGAGCTGGAAATAGCTCCAGCGTTGCTTAGATTGTTGGAGGCCACCAGATTGAGGTCGAGCCCACTGATGGCTCCACCGACAGCAGCCAATAGTGACGAGGGCAAGACTGAGCTGATCACACCACCCGATTGATTGACAATGTCCTTACCAAAAATCGTGGCCGCGGTGCTGCGTTCGTTTGTCGAAAGGGCATAAATCGAGCCGTAGTTCACAATGTCGCCGGCTACTGATAGTGTGCGACTGGAGCTGACATTGTCGATGCCGGTGACACCGGCTGGAACGACCAGAAGGCCGACGTGCGGACCGACTTGATTGAGACTGAATTCTCCGCCTGTGGCAGCACCGGCACTATTGAGAGTGAGAGTTTGACCGCTTCCGGCCAACGTTTCTTTGATAGCCAGATATTCGGCCGCCGTCACTTTCTGACCGGCTCTAAAAGATTGACTGACACCACCGACATCAATTGTCGCCGTCGGCGCATTTTTGAAGAGATTGGCTCCGAGAACGACTTCTGCCGATGACGATGCCAGATCGAGATTGAGGCTCAGACCGGCGAGTCTCTGACTACCTGCCATATTATGATGGATAGCGGCGGCGGGCAGAGCTAGATGTTGCAAGAAGTTTGTCGTATAGCTGCTGGGTACTGGGACGTTAGCTCCGCGGGCAGCAGCAAGTCCGAATGCTGCATGCTGTGAAGCAGAGAAGCCACTTGTAGCGGCACTGGTAGCGGCATTGTTCTGACCGTTATATACATTACTATGCGGCTGTAGCACGGGAACAGCGCTGCGTCCGGCAGCATCAGACCAGGCGCTGCCAAAGGCTGCCGAGTGAGCGTTTGCCCAAGACGCGCCACCTGCACCGCCGTGAACCGGGCTCGATCCGGCAGGACCGAAGGCATAAACGGAATTGGAAGAAGACAGAAACAGTACTGTCTGTAGTACCACTCCTGATTTTATCACTGATCTACTATCGTTATTAAGAGTACTCATGATTATTATCCTCGCAGTAAGATAACAAGCCGATTAGAGCCTGGGAAATTGACGCAGTTTTTCTAGAGTGCTGACGCTGTGCCTTTTCCCGCAGGAGCAAAAAGGCAAGATCGGCAAGTGTCACCAACTACTCAAAGCGAGAACAGCAGCAGATTACAGCCACTCATCCCAAAGATGGAAAAACAAGAGCAGCATTCTTCCAAAACCAAATTCAAAATTGATCGCGTGCATGTCAAACATCTCCACAGTCTAAAACACTGCATCCAAGGTATGTGGAGAGCCTCTCCGCATCAGGTACTTGGGACAATTTTGAAACTGTTTCCCGTCAAGCAGCGACTGAGAAATTGTGACCAGAACTAATTGCAATTTTCGCTCAAGGTGAAATAGATACCAACCAAACTTATCTAAAGCAAAAGTTCTAAACCGATTATATGTGGCATAGTGCAAATATGTCCAGAGGGTGGTTCCGGCAAAACCCTTCTCCTGAAAGGGTTGCGGGCGCTCACTTGCGGCCGATCAGCTACATATCTTTCGTTGACAAATTTGCTTAGGATGCGCCTTTACGCTATTTTTCCCCGCGGTAAAAACTTGTGATTCCAAGCATAACAAGCTATTTGGGAAACAAGACGATGCAAAAGCGAAATCTTAAATCCAAAACTTTTTTTGGCTCACTTTATAGAATCCCATCGTTGCCTGATTTCCGTTTTTACATTGACTTCACACAAGCAAATTCGCATATGTCGACTTTGTGGCAATCGATGCAAAATCCCGCATCAGTTGGCTGTCCTCCTTAATAAAAAAAACAGTCAATCAATCCCAAACAATTCTTCCGATTTAAAGTTATGCACCACATATGGTGACTGACACACTGAGATTCCAGCCTCTCGTTTAAGCCAGGAGAGGCTCAGGGTAATCCCTGGGGCGCGCCGTAATCGCCTGCGGCTATGCTGAGTCAGGCAACAGTACACCGGTAACTCTGGAGTATGACCAATGAAACTAACACCATCTATAAAGAAGTCGACGTTACGGGTATCACTGATCATTACAGCAGCCGTCGCCACAGCCTTGCAGGTGACCTGGCCCGCAGGAGCGGAAAAATCACAGCCAGGCGGCATGCCCCAAACACAGCTTATCGCCAGCGCAGCGAAGCAGGGCGGCGCGCTCAACATCAGCGGTCCTTATACCAGTGCCAACCTATCCGTCTACTTGCTGCACGGCAAAGACGCATCCAACTATCAAAACTTTTTGACCTTGCAAGAAGGCATGCTAAAAGGATATGTTGTCGTCAAAGAAACCGGCGACGTCAACCAATTGGCCGTACAAAACAACGGCCCACTGCCAATCTTTATACAGTCAGGCGACATAGTCAAAGGTGGTCGCCAGGACAGAACAATGCAATATGACATGATATTGCCGCCCAAATCAGGCATGCTGCCAATCAATTCATTTTGCGTCGAACACGGCCGCTGGAGCCAGCGCGGCAGCGAAAGCGCCGGTGCTTTCCATGACTCCAACTATCAATTGGCCAACAAATCATTGAAGATGGCGGCAAAATATTCCGGAGATCAGCAAAAAGTCTGGGACATGGTTGATGATTTCCGTACCAAAGGTTTCGCCAAAGCAAAAGTATCGGCCGTGCAAGCCATGGCCAGCCCCTCGCCCAGCAGCCTGCAACTGACTCTAGAAAACGACAAAGTCAAACAATCAACGCAAAAGTACGTCAAGGATCTGCAAAACATCGTCGCCGACAAAAACGATGTAGTCGGTTACGCCTTTGCGATAAACGGCAAAGTCAACAGTATAGATGTCTACGCCAACAACGCACTCTTCAAAAAAATGTGGCCCAAGCTCGTCAATTCATCAGCCACAGAAGCTTTTAGCGAAGCTGAAGATGGGAAGCAATACAAAGTGCCCAAAGTGGAAGCCATAAAAGAATGCATCGCCGACGCAGATGAGGCCAAAGCGCAGGAAAAGGCGGTGAGCGGTAAGAGTCGTATGATCATGCACGAAAGCAAACGCAACGTGCTGTTCGAAACTGAAGACCTGACCACAAAATCAGGTAGCTGGGTACACCGCAACTACCTGACTAAGTGATGCCGCCAGCCAAAAATCAAATATTTCCGTCCTCATGACTATCTCCTGGCAAGATATAGCCCATTGTGGCGGGGGGCGCCACGGCCCTTGATGTTGCAGACAGTAAGGCCCATTTATGACTAAGATGTGACCGGATGATAAGAGGCAAAAGTTCCGAAACACGTACCCTGGGACGGATTGGAGTAAAATACTAGTCCTACACAAGCAAGAAAGGGCGTACCGTGAACTCTTCGGCACCAGCACCGGCCAAAGCCGGCGATTTTATCCGCGACATCATCGATGCTGACCTGGAGGCCAAGCGCCACC
>Ga0105248_10001482_pt1 | contig 26133 bp, 23 predicted proteins | sample KBSS34metaG_FD_81524 | JGI IMG/M metagenome (GOLD analysis project Ga0105248, IMG submission 81524) | Switchgrass rhizosphere microbial communities from Kellogg Biological Station, Michigan, USA - KBS S3-4 metaG | ecosystem: Host-associated > Plants > Roots > Rhizosphere > Soil | place... | reverse complement strand
CCGGCGGCTGCCGCGAGCACATCGCTTAGCGGGACGCCATCGGCTGCGTCGGAGACGATCGCCAGGGCCCCGTGCCGGCCGGGCGCGCGCTCCACACGATGTACCTGAACGAACGATTGATGGTGGAATTCCGCCAGCCTGAGGACCCGTTCGCGCAAGGGGAACTCGAAGAATCCGGCGGCGGCGAGGTCGGGCCGAACGTCCAGGATGTCTTCGACGCTATCGCCCGAGGTGCGCCGGTGCCGGGTCCCCAGAGGATCGGGGTGCGGCGGCATGGGCTGCGGGCTCGGGGGAGCGGTTTCCATCGAATGTGGATCCTTACCTCGCGCGCAGACTGCGCGATGTATGCCGTGGATCATCCAGGCAGTGAGAATTCGTGCAACGCGTTGATAACACACGAAATTCCAATTTTGTCGGGCGTGGATGTTCTCTGGTACTGCGGAGCGCCGCAATGTACAGAACGGGTACACCGATCACGAATGTGTAACTGCAGATGCGCCCCGCATCCTTCGCCCGCTCGACATTCGGAGCTACTGATGACCAATCCGGCCGCGGACGGTATTGCGCGAGGACGCGCGCTTCGATCTGGCGGATCTGACTGCCTCGCCGTCGTTATGTCGCCAGGTCCGCGACGTGCCGCGATCACTTGAGATTTCTGTGATGGTGCAGAGAGCCGCAAATTGGATGGTCGATGACCGAAGATGTCATTGAGTACACGCGGCGCCCGTCTTGATTCGTGAAAAGGCTTTGCCACCTCGACGCAAAAGCCACGTTCTTACGCGCTCAATCGGCGACGCGCTGGACAGACTCGTTGCTGGCCCGCCGGGTGCATCGGGCTCACCACACCCTGGAGGTGAGCATGTCAGGCGGACCGTTCATGCTGGTTGCTGCAATGTCGATCGCCGGGCTCCTGCTGCCGAAGAGCCTCGCGGCTTCCGAGCGACCCGCGCTCATTTCGCAAGGGCCGTATGTGTCTCCGGCGGTGCACGACATGCCTCCGCAGGCGCGGACGGGACCGCCGCAGGAGATCCCCAGGCGCCGTCCGCCGGCTCGTCCCGGCGCGGGCAACGTTGTCGATCCCGTGGTGCAGACTTCCACGACGACTCTCGCCGCTGCGCAGGGGCTCGGGCAGTGGGAGGGCCTGGGCGAAGGCTACCCAGGGTTTTCCGTGACGGCGGTACCACCGGATCCGAACATGGCGGTGGGGCCCCATCATATTGTCCAGTGGGTCAACAATGCCTTTGTCATCTTCGATAAGTTGGGAGGGCAGGTCAACGCGCCCGTCGCCGACAGCACCTTCTGGGGCAACTCCACCTGCAATCAACTGGGCGGATTCAGCGATCCCATCGTGCAGTACGACAGCGCCTCGGACCGTTGGCTTGTGGGTGAAGTGGCGCTTCCCTTGTTCCCCGGTCTCATTGGCCAATTCGCTCAGTGCTTCGCGGTCTCCACCACGTCAGATCCGGCGGGCTCGTATCACATGTGGGCGTACGGTTTCGGCACGACTGTGCCCGACTACCCGAAGATCGCGGTGTGGCCCGACGGCTATTACGTGACGTGGAATATGTTTCAGAACGCCGCCACCTTCACTGGAGCCGAGGCGTGCGCATGGGATCGCGTTGCCATGTCGAACGGCGCTGCCGCCCCCGCGTTCGTGTGCTTCCAGCTGACAAGTGCATTCGCGAGCCTCCTGCCGTCCGACCGCGATGGAGGGACCGCACCTCCGGCCGGTTCGCCGAATTTCCTCTTGAATATCGATCCCGCGTCGGGCACGCTCAACCTCTGGAAGTTCCACGTGGACTTTGCGAACCCGAGGAATTCGACGTTCGTCGGCCCGACGTCCATTCCGGGAGTGGCGCCATTCACGGCACCGTGCCTCGACACCCAGGACTGCATTGCGCAGCCCGCAACGACCATGAGCCTGGATGCCCTCGGCGACCGTTTGATGTACCGCCTGGCGTATCGCAATTTCGGCGATCACGAGTCGCTCGTGGCCAATCACACGGTCGTCGCCGGTACAGACGCTACCGGCGTCCGTTGGTATGAGGTGCGAAACCCCAACGACTCGCCGACAATCTACCAGCAGGGGACGTTTGCACCCGATGCCGATTCCCGCTGGATGGCCAGTATTGCAATGGATCAGGCTGGCGACATCGCCATCGGGTACAGTGTTTCGAGCAGCAGCACGTTTCCGTCCATTCGATATACCGGTTGGGAAGTCGGCAATCCAGTCGGAACGCTGCAGGGTGAAACATCTCTGGTCGTCGGCGGAGGATCGCAAACCGGGTACAACCGCTGGGGCGATTACTCCGCGATGCGCATCGATCCGGACGATGACTGCACCTTCTGGTACACGCAGGAGTATCAGGCCACGACGCAATCCGCGAACTGGAACACGCGCATCGGATCGTTCAGGTTTTCTTCGTGCGGGCAGTCTCAATCTGGTACCACGACAACGCTCGTATCGTCATCGCCGGCTTCCACGTACGGCCAGCCCGTGACGTTCACGGCCACGGTGTCTCCGTCAGCAGCGACCGGCACGGTCCAATTCCTTGACGGCGCCAATTCTCTGGGAACCGTGATCGTGAGCGCCGGGCACGCGTCGCTCACGACTGCGACCCTCGCGGTGGGAACACACTCCATCACCGCGATTTACAGCGGCGATACCGGCTACGCCGCCAGCACGTCCTCCGCGCTCACACAGACGGTGACCGCCGGGACGGTAAGCACCACGACCGCGTTGACATCGAATCCCAATCCGTCCAAGAGTGGACGGCCCGTGACTTTCACCGCCACGATTTCACCCTCGACGGCCACAGGAACCGTTCAGTTCCTCGACGGTTCGACACCGCTGGGTACCGCCGCGCTCATCAGTGGAAGCGCTTCGCTCTCAACTTCCGCGCTGACTGTGGGGAAACACGCCATCACGGCGATTTACGGCGGTGATGGCAATCATGCAGGCAGTACATCAGCCGTCCTCTCTCAGGCGGTGACGGGCAAGAAATAGTGGGACTACGCCTGGTCACCCTGTTGGCTCTTGGGACGGTCTCGGCGGGCGCAGCATGCGGTGGCAGCCCGGCGAATCCCTCAACGTCGCTGATTGGCGTCTGGGGCGGCGATCACATTTCGCTGACGGTCACCGACGCCGGCAGCCACGCGGAGCTCGATTGCGCGCATGGGGATATCCCGAGCCCGTGGGTGGTTGACAGCCGTCATGCGTTTACCGTTCGCGGCACGTTCGTCCGAGAACGGGGCGGCCCCATCCTGATCGGCGAGCCGCCCGACTCTCATCCTGCGGATTACGTCGGCTCTGTGACGGCCGACACCATGGTGCTGACCGTTGAGTTGACCGACACGAAGAGCGTGATCGGCACGTTCACGCTGATTCGGGGCACAGCGGGTCGGGTTGTGAAGTGCCTTTAGCCACCGAAGCTCCCCGTTCACTTGAAGAGGTCGGTTCCGGCGTCGGTGGCGAACAACGGGACGAACGAAAGCGCGCCGTTCAACACCCGGCGCTGCAGCTCAGAGATTTGCTGTACCACTTCATCCGAATACTGCGTCCGGTGGCATGACATCGATCGCCGGGCGGCTTCAGCATCGGCGGGTGTGAACGCCACCCGCACGCTGAAATATTTTGCCAGCGGCACGAGAAACGCGGGCGCCCCTCGCGTCGGGTTCATGGCGCGCATTCCCTCGACGGGAATCGACACGTAGAAGAGACGCTCCGGGACGCCGGGCGCGCCGGCCCGTACGAGCTGAGTCACGATGCTGCTCACGAGCCGGTGATCCGGATGCCCGGTGGCCCCGTCGGGTCCCCACGTAATCAGCGCGTCGGGACGGATCCTCTGGAGTTCGGCCTGCACCTGGGCGGTCAAGCGAAAGAGACGCGCAGGCTCCTCCATGTAGGTGCCGAGTTGTGCGTCTGGAAAGCCGAGCAAAATCGGTGCGTGGATTCCGAGCGCGTCCGCCGCGCAGCGAGCCTCCTCGCCGCGTATGCGCGCGAGTTCCGGTCCCCGCGAGATCGACGTGTGCGCCCCACCCTGGGCGCCGTCGGTCGCGATGATCAGATGGACCTGCACGCCCTCGCGGGCATACCGCGCGAGGATCGGCGCCGCGGCGCCTTCGTCGTCTCCATGAGCGAACACCGCGACCAGGGTTTTCGGCGCCACTTGCGCCACTTGGGCCCCTGCAGGCGCCGCCAGCCACATCATTGCGATGGCGGCGAAGACGGCTCGCGTGAGCCCGGCGGTTGACAGCCTGCCGTCGGAGACGCGCGGACGACGGCGTTCCGATGACGGCTCGAGTCGGACAGGTTCGACCGGCGCGTCCGTCACCGTCGGATGTTTCAGATCCCGCGTCGCCGTCGGTGAGTCGGCGTCCAGCCGGTACCAGTGCAGGCTGTACGCTTCGATGGCCACTGCGGCCGGCGAGAACCAGGGTGCAAGAAGCCAGGTCAACGACCAGCGGTTCTCCATGTGACACCTCCTGATGATTCGGTGACTCCGGTCAGAGGCCCGTCGCCATCGGCGCCTGCGAAAACACCATCAACTCGAGGAGCGGTACGACCGCGGCGATCAATTGACGCAACAGCATCGCGAACGCCGTCGCGGCAAGAAGGGTGGTGAGAATGGCGGTTGTTTCGAACAGCGCGTCTTCAGCGTTCGTGTTTCTCATGATCGCCTCCTGCAGCCGACGATAGCGCGGCGCGAGGCGATTCGAGCTTGAGGAAACCCTGAGATTTCCCTGATCAGGCGGGACGGGCGGATTCGTCCCGTGGGAACAGCGCGCCGAACATCGGGCGGCCGGCCAGCGCGGTGTGCCAGCCGTAGACGGCCAGCGCAATCACGGTTGCGACGATGAGGCGAGACGACGACGCGTACGGCGACGACTCGATCGCGATCGGCAGCAGAGTCAACAGCACGCTCACCAGCCACGCGACCAGTATCGTCAACAGGCCGAAGCGGACCGCCACCAGTACGATCGCGGTCTGAAACACCACGAACAGCACGACGTCGGCGACCGACGGGGCGAAATGATCGGCCGGGGCGTTGGCGAGCAGCCACCCGCCGTGTGAGACGAGGTAGTTCACGGTATACCCTACGATCATCGCCGCAATCGCCAGGGAGCGGCGGCGCAAGAGCACGACGAGCACGAACAAGAGAAGGAACAGCAGCATGGTCCCGCCCCACACGGGAATGTTCATCACCGAGCCGATGATCCGCGAGAGCGCGTACCGCCCGCCGAGGAGCAGATCGCTCGACGCCGCCATTCGGTTGAATGGACTGCTCGAGGCGCCCACCGGAAACTGCGGCGGTCGGCCCGAAAGGGTTCGCAGCCGAGTGTGCAGCGCGAGGCTCAATCCGGCGCCAATGGCGACGAGCACGCCGACGAGCACGTCCCGTCCCACGAGCGGATCGCGCACGGAGCCGGCCAGCAATCGGCTCCATCCGATCATGGTTTCGGGCCAGACCCGGCGGAGGTGCGGTTCGAGCGCGATATACAGCAGCCACACGAACGCCGGGACGTAGAACACGAGCACCGGCCCTCGTGTGAGCGTCAGCAGATCGCCGGTTTCGAGCACGTTGCTGACCGTACCCGCCGCGAGGAGGAATATGCTCAATCGCATCGCGCCGCGTCGATCGCCGCGTCCGAGGCGCAGATTACGCAACGCCAGCAGCACCGCGATGAGAGAGAGGAACGGTCCGACGAGCGTGCGCATGAGGAGACCGACGCGCTCTCCTGATGTGCTGCCAGGGACAGCGTCCTCGTTGCTCGCGCGGGTCCACGGCGCGACGATCTCGAAGTACACAGGTTTCCCCAGCGCCGCGGCGGCTTCGATCCGAATCGGTACATCCGGACGCTCGGGATAGGCGCCCTGCCACGCTGATCGCGCGTCCGCGAAGATCGGCGGGATCCACCGCGGTGTTACGGGCGAGAACTGCGCGAGAGGAAGGCCGGCCTCCGTGAACAGTGCCTTCCAGTCCGCAGCGGGCGATGTGGACGCGCCAGCGCCATCGTCCGGCGGTTGGATTTGCGCCGGGACCGCGAGGAGGCTGACCAGCCGGCCGGTTCGATCGAGCGTCAGCGACAGCATCCCCGAACGTGTGCTCGGAGGATTCACGCGGGTCACGATGTTGGCCCCGCCAACCGGCACCAACCTCCGCGGACCCTGGCGGTACCAGAACAGTAGCGCGGGCGGTTGAGAAGCGCCGAGCGTGCGCCATCGCGTAGACGATCGGTCGCGCTCGTCGATGTACTGCAAGTAGTCGATATCGGTCGAGTATCCAATCGCGTCATCGGCGGCCGGATCCACATAGCCCAGATTTCTCAGCACCGTGTGCGCCCGCTCGGTCAGCGTTTGCGGGCTGAGCTCGATCTTCGTCAGCCCGATCAAACTGACGTCGCGCATGAGGGGGGCCAGGAGCGTCAGACCAATCAGGGCGCCGCCGAAACACAGGGCGCCGACCGCGGGCGAGAGCGTGCCCGGTTCCCCGGCGGCAGCCACCATATCGGGGGACGGCGTTTCGCCCGCGGCGATGGCCGCGGCGAGCGGGTTTCCTCCGGGCAAAGCGGCCGCGACCGCGAACGCCGATCCCGGACGGCGGGCCGGATCGGGCTCGAGGCAACGCAGGATGACGCGTTCGATGGCCGGATCGAGGTCGGGAACGTGCGTCGAGGGGCTGACCAGAGGTGCGCCGCCTCGGGCGCGCCCGCCCGGAAGGGCGCTGTCGGGGAGGAGTGCGCGCCTGCCGGTGAACATCTCGTACAACACGAGACCCAGGGCGTACACATCGGTACGCGTCGTCACCTCCCGTCCCGCCTGCTGCTCCGGCGCCATGTAACCGGGCGTGCCGGAGATCTCGAGCGGGTTGCGCCCCGCCTCGGCAAGACTTGCGAGACCGAAGTCCAAGAGGTGCGCTCGCCCCCGTCCGTCGATTAAGACGTTCGCGGGCTTGAGGTCGCGATGGAGAACCTTGCAGTCGTGCGCCGCTGCGAGACCGGCGCAAAGCTGACGGGCGAGTTCGAGCGCCTTGTCCGAAGGCAATCGACCGATGCGCCGCAGCAACGATGCGAGATCCTCGCCGTCGATGTACTCCATCGACAGGAAGTGCTGGCCGCCGGTTTCGCCTATGTCGTGGACGCGGCAGACGTTCGGATGAGAGACCTGCCGCGCGAGCCGAACTTCCCGATGGAAGCGTGCCAGCCGATCGGCGTGGTGTGTGACTTCGCCTGGCAGGAACTTGAGCGCCACGGCTTGTCCAAGCTTCACGTCTTCAGCTCGATAGACCTCGCCCATGCCGCCGCGGCCGAGCAGGTCGACGATGCGATAGCGGCCCGCCAGCATCGTGCCTGGAATAAACTGCGCACCGTCGAGCGCGTCCCATGAAGGGAGGCGAACGGCCTCGCCCCCGACGTCAGCCATGGTCAGCGTCGGCGCGCGCGACGCGTCAACGCGGGTGCCGCATTCCGGACAGTATCGGCTCGAATCCGGAACGTCGCGGCTGCAGGCAGGACACTGCATCGGATCGGGATGATTCTAGTCGCCTCCCGATGTGCGCGCCAGAACGCAGAGACGCCCTCTCGTATAATCCGGCAGAGATAGCCGTCATGAGCGCGATTGTTGTCGACCTCGGCGCTCGTCTGGTGCGAAGGGGCGGGACCGACGTCCATCTCCCCCCGAAGGCGTTCGACCTGTTGCTGATCCTTGTCCGGAACCAGCCCAATGCAGTGCCGCACGAGCAACTGCACGCCGCTCTCTGGCCCGGCGTGCATGTCTCCGAGACGAGCCTGCCAGCGCTTGTGACGCAGCTTCGCAAAGCGCTCGGCGATACCGCTGACGAGGGTCGCGTCATTCGCACGCTGGCCCGCGTGGGCTACGCGTTCATTGGCGACGCGACGCTCAGCGGTCACGAACTGGTGGGCGCGCCCGTGTGCCGGCTGATGTGGCGCCGCAGGCGATTTGAGGTGCCCGCCGGCGAGTCGGTGATAGGACGTGACCGTGGATGCGCGATTCGAGTCGAGGCGGAATCGGTGTCGCGCCACCACGCCAGGCTCAACGCGACCGGACGCACCGTCTCGATCGAAGATCTCGGAAGCAAGAATGGCACATGGGTCGCGGGCGACCGCATCCACGATCCTGTGGCGCTGGCAGACGGCATGTGTTTTCGCCTGGGATCCGAAACCATCCGCGTGGAGCTCACTGTTGACGAGCGACCGACGAAAACGGCCGTTCCCTGATCCCCGCTGAGACCAAGGCCGACAAAAGCCCAGCCGTTCTGCAATTACTCACGCCTTTAGTAACCGCGTACCGCTTGATCAGACGCTAGAATCGGTCTATGACCGTCCACGAACGTTGTGTGGGTGACATCACGATCCTCGATGTCGCCGGGCGGATCACGGAAGACGGCGCCGAAGCGCTCCGTGCTTTGGTACAGCCTCTTGTTCGGCAGGGACGAGTCAAGATTGTCTTCAATCTGCACGACGCCGCGTACATCGACACCACCGCGCTCGGGGAGATCGTCCGCGCACACGCCAGTGCCGCGCGGGAAGGCGGCGGCTTGAAGTTGTTGCACGTCACCCCAAAGGTGCATCAACTGCTGATGATCACTCACCTCGATTCCGTGTTGGGTGAATTTGATGACGAGGCGACTGTGCTGAATAGTTTCGAGCGCTCCAGACCCTGAGGAATCAAGCGAGAAGGCTGGGGCGGGCATCAGAGGTCAAAGAGCGTGCAGCGATCCGTCCGCACGGGGACCGACCAAGACGATGGAGAAATAACGGAGACGCGATCAATCGGATCTGGAAGCGATTGATTCAGCACTTGATGGAGCGGGCTACGGGGATCGAACCCGTGTCCGAGGCTTGGGAAGCCTCTGTACTACCATTGTACTAAGCCCGCGGCCGGACGACTTGCAGCCCTGGCGGGCTGCGCCACTGCCCGGAAATATATCACGCTCGGATTAGCGCCAGCACCTCGTCACGCTTCTCGGCCATCTTCTCCGGCGTCGTCGCCTCCAGATTCAGGCGGAGCAGCGGTTCGGTGTTCGAGGCCCTGACGTTGAAGTGCCAGTCGGGGTACTCGACCGAGATGCCGTCCAGCTCGTAGACGTTCGGTGCGTCCGCGTATTTCGCGGCGATCGCCACCAGCTTGGGCGGAACTTCATCCATGCTCTTCAGCTTGGTGTTGATCTCACCTGAAATGAAGTACTTCTCCGCCAGCGGCTTCAGGAGCTCGTGCAGGCTCTGCCCTTTCTTCGACATCAGCTCCAGGATCAGCAGCGCCGGGATGAACCCGTTGTCCGCGAAGGAGTTGTCGCGGAAGTAGTAATGCCCGGTGACCTCGCCGCCGAAGATACCGTTGGTCTCGCGCATCCGGCGCTTGAAGAACGCGTGGCCGACGCGGTTCATCAGCGACGTCCCGCCGAGCCGCGCCACGGTGTCTTTCACCGCGTAGCTCGCGCGCAGATCGTAAATCACCGTCGCGCCCGGGTGCTTGAGCAGAAACGCTTCCGCCAGCAGCGCGGTGATGAAGTCCCCGGACACAAACGCGCCGGTGCCGTCGATGAAGAAGCAGCGGTCAGCGTCGCCGTCCCACGCGATGCCGATGTCGGCTTTCTCGGCGACGACCCGTTCGACGATGTCCCGGCGGTTTTCTTCGATGAGCGGGTTCGCCTCGTGGTTCGGAAAGCTCCCGTCGATCTCGAAGCAGAGCCGCGTCGTCTTGCACGGAAGGCGCTCGAACAGCTTGGGTGCGACCAGGCCGCCCATTCCGCTGCCGGCGTCGAGAACCACGTTGAACGGCTTGATGACGGAGACGTCGATGAACGACATGACGTGCTCCACGTACGGCGCGAGCACGTCCTTGGTCGTGACGGTTCCGCGAGTCGCCGCGGCGGGCGGAGTCGTGCCGTCGGCGATCATCTGACGGATCTCCGCGAGGCCTTCCTCGCCGCTGAGCGGCCACGCGTCCTTGCGGACCATCTTCATCCCGTTGTACTGCCCGGGATTATGCGAGGCCGTGATCTGGACGCCGCCGTCCAGACCATCCGTCGCGACCGCGAAGTACAGCATGTCGGTCGCCATCATTCCGTAGTCGACGACGTCGGCGCCTTGCAACGTCGCGCCGTCGATGAAGGCTTTGGCGAGAGACGGCGACGAAAGGCGCATGTCGCGGCTGACCGCGATCCGCTTCGCCTTCAGGTAGACGACGAACGCCGCGCCGATCGCCCGCGCGGCCTCCTCGTTCACCTCCGCCGGGTACACACCCCGTACGTCGTAGGCCTTGAAGATGTCCTGGTTTAGTTTGAGTGGCATAGGGCTCAGGGCTGGGGGCTCAGCGCTATGCGTCAGAGCCGGCTGTAATCCGTGACGACCGATTTGTCGCCGAGGACGACGCCGTCTTCGACGACGGCGTTGCGGCCGATGTGGCAATGGCGGCCGAGGATCGATCGCCGGACGATCGCTTCCTGGCTGATGCGGCTGTTGGCCCAGACGATGGCGTTGTCGAGGATCGCGTGCTCCTCGATGTGACACTGACGGCCGACGACGCTGTACGGACCGATGTGCGCACCGGTCTTGACGATGGCCCCCTCGTCGATGAAGCAGGGCCCTTCGACGATCGCACCTTCTTCGACACGCGCATCAGGAGACACCCACGCCGCGCCCGGATGCGCGGTGAACGGCATCGCGCGGTGGCCGGTGTAGTGCCGGTCCATGATGTCGCGGTGCACCTGCATGTACTTCTCCGGAGTGCCGATGTCGATCCAGTAGCCGCGGTAGACGTGAGCGACGAACGATTCCTTCCGCTCGATCAGCGACGGGAAGAAGCTGCGCTCGATCGACCAGGGGGTGTCCTTCGGGATGCGGTCGAAGGTGTCGGGCTCGAGCACGTAGATGCCGGCGTTGATCGTGTCGCAGGTAATCTCGTCGGCGTTCGGCTTCTCGAGAAAACGCGTCACGTTTCCCTGCGCGTCGGTCTCGACGAGACCGTAGGCGGTCGGGTTGTCGACCGGGGTCAGCACGATCGTCGCCTTCGCCTTGCGCTCGCGGTGCAGCGCGATGACGGCCGCGAGATCGAGCTGCGTCAGGACGTCGCCGTTGAACACGACGACCGAATCGCGCATCGCCTCGCTGGCAAACCGGATGGCGCCGCCGGTGCCGAGCGGCGCCGGCTCGACGACATAGCGGATCGCGAGTCCCGACTCGCCACCGTCGCCGAAGACCTCTTCGATGCGACGCGGCTGATAGTTGAGGCTGAGGATGACCTCGTCGATCTCCGGCACCTGTTTGAGGAGGTCGAGCTGGTAGTGAAGAAACGGCCGATCGAAGATCGGCACGATCGGTTTCGGCGTGTGAACGGTGAGCGGGCGCAGGCGCGTGCCCTTGCCTCCGGCGAGCAGGATCGCTTTCATCGCAACCACCGATGTTATCATGCGCAGGACGCCCGCCGATGAACCTCCCGAACTCGCTCACGATCACGCGCATCTTTCTCGTGCCGCTGCTCGTGGTCGTGCTGCTGACGAAAGTCAAGGGACCGCTCATCCTCGGCCTGCCGAAGGACATCGCCGGCGCGATGATTTTCGCGCTCGCATCGCTCACCGACTGGGCCGACGGCTATCTCGCGCGGCGGCGCAAACAGATCACGCCGCTCGGCCAGGTGATCGATCCGCTCGCCGACAAACTGCTCACTTCCGCGGCACTCATCTCGCTCGTGCAACTCGATCTCGCGCAGTCATGGATGGTCGCGGTGATCATCGGCCGTGAGTTCGCCGTCACCACGCTGCGCAGCCTGGCCTACGCGCGCGGCGTCGCCATGCCGGCGTCGCCGCTCGGGAAGATCAAGATGGTGGCGCAGGTCGTCGCGATCCTGGCGCTGATCCTGGCGCACGGACAGTACTGGCCGTTCTTCTGGATCGGTCAGGGCGCGCTGTGGGTGGTGGTGGTGACGGCGCTGGTGTCGGGGGCGGACTACTTCCGGCGCTTCAACGAAGTGATCAGCCCGCGATAAAAAAAGCGACGATCAACGCGGAACACGCGGAACGCGCAGAACACAGACGATCTTCTGCGGGTTCAGCGATTTCCGCGTTGTCCGTCGTCGTTGATGAGGGTCTTACGTACTCGGTTTCGCGGCGACCTGCGCCTTGAGCTCGGTGATCATCTTCTGCGCGAGCACCAGGTGTTCGCTCTTCTCGAACTCCTCCACCAGCTTCTCGAGCAGCGGCAGCGCCTCGGCCTCTCGCTTCACCTTGACCAGCGAGTCGGCGAGATAGAAATACACGTTGTCGCGGCCGGTGTAGCCTGGGTCGTCTTTCATGATCGATCGGAACCGGTCGATCGCGCCGGGGTACCACTTCTGACGGTAGTAGAAGTACCCGACCTGGTAGTCGGCGTCGCTGAGGCGATCGCGCGCGTCGCGCAAACGCGCCTTCGCTTCGGGCATCAGGCTGCTGTTGGGATACCGCGCGACGAACGTCTCGAGCTCCTTCAGGGCCGCGCGCGTTTCGGTCTGGTCGCGCTGCGCCAGCCGCATCTGGCGGAAGTGCCCCATCGCCAGCTTGTACTGCGCGTAATCGGCGCGGCGGTTGGTCGGATAGAAGGAGAGGAACTCGCTGAACTCGTTGATCGCGAGGACGAGCGCCTCGGATGAGCCCTCGCCAAGATACGTGTCGCCGATGCCCAGCTTCGCATCGGGGCGATACGGGCTGGCGGTGTACGTCTCGGTGACCTGCTTGAAGAACTCGCGCGCCGCCAGCCATTTCTTCTTGTTCAGCGCCTCGGTGCCTTTGTCGAACAGGAACTTGTCCGGCTCGATGGTGCCGGCCGGGACGGCGCTGCGAGGCGCGGAGGCGCAGGCGCCCGCCGCGGCCAGCGCCACGGCGACGATGCACAGGCGCGCCGAGGATGAGAGCATGTGTCGCGTGTTGATCACAGGTTTCCAGTCAGCCACTGATATTCCGCCGCGAGGCCCGCTTCGAGCCCGACGGTCGGCGCATAGCCCATGTCGGCCAGCGCCCGCGAGGTGTCCGCGTAGGTATGGCGCATGTCGCCCTTCTGCACCGGATCGACGTTCACTCTGGGCGGCGTACCAGTGACGCGCTCGATCATCGCGAGCACATCCTTTACCGAGACCCGCGAGCCTCCTCCAATATTGTACACGCGGCCCGCGACCCCCCTGGTTGCCGCCAGAACGTTCGCGTTGACGGCGTCGGAAATGAAGGTGAAGTCGCGCGTCTGATCGCCGTCGCCGTAGACACCAATCGGCGTCCCGTCGATGGTCGCGCGCAGGAATTTGTGGAACGCCATGTCGGGCCGCTGACGCGGTCCGTAGACGGTGAAGTAGCGCAGCGATACGGTCGGGACGCCGAAGTTCGCGAAGTAGAGATAGCAGAGCTGTTCGGCAGCGAGCTTCGACACGCCATAGGGCGAAACCGGTTCGGGCAGCGCGTCTTCGCGCATCGGCAGCGGCACGCGGTCGCCATACACTGACGAGCTCGACGAATAGACGAGGCGCTCCAGCGCGGGCATCCGGGTGGCCGCTTCGAGCAACACCTGCGTCGCCTCGATATTGTTCACCGTGTAGATCTCGAAGTCCCTGCCCCAGCTTTTTCGCACGCCCGCCTGCGCCGCCAGATGGAATACATGCGTGCGGTCGTTCAACAGCGCCGGCAGACCGGCGTCCTGGATGCGCGATTCGACGAAGCGAAACCGCGGATGCTTCAACGCGCCCGCGAGGTTGCGCTCTTTGACCGGCCGCGCGTAGTAATCCGTAAAGCAGTCGATGCCGACGACGTCCACCTCGTCGGCGAGCAGACGATCGACGAGCGTCGATCCGATGAAGCCGGCGCAGCCGGTGACGAGCGCCTTCACGAGAACACCGTCCGGATTCGCTCGGGCAGCCGGCAGGGACGCCCGTTGCGGTCGAGCGTCGCGTGCACGGTGCTGCCGGTCGCGAGCGTGACGGCGTCGGATGCCCGCACGACCTCGTAGCTGAACTTCACGCGCACCGGCGACAGCATCTCGCCCGTCGTCCGCACGTCAATGTCGTCGTCGTATTTCGCCGATTCGCGATATGTGCAATGTGCTTCGATCACAGGCAGTCCGAACCCTTCGATTTCCATGTCGCGATAATTCCAGCCTGAGGCGCGCAGCAGATCCGTCCGGCCCACTTCGAACCACACGAAATAGTTCGCGTAATACACGACGCCCATCTTGTCGGTTTCGGCGTACCTGACGCGTACCCGTGAAATGGACGCGGGAGCGCTCACCGTGAGGGCACGGCACCGAGCGCCGCGGCCTTGAGCTCGCGCGTCGCGCGCTCGGGATCGGGCGTGTTGAAGATCGCGGAACCGGCGACGATCATGCGCGCGCCGGCGGCCACGACCCGGGCGATGTTGTGCTGGTCGACGCCGCCGTCGATCTCGATCGGCGCCCGGCTGCCGGCCGCGTCGAGCAGGGCGCGTACCTCACGGAGTTTAGACTCGCTGCGCGGGATGAAAGTCTGCCCGCCGAATCCCGGGTTCACCGACATCACGACCACGTAGTCCACGTCGCCGGCGATCTCGACGAGCGCCTCGACCGGCGTCCCCGGATTCAGCACGACCCCGGCCTGGACGCCCAGCGCCTTGATCGCCTGGATGGTGCGGTGTACGTGCTGCAAGGCTTCCACGTGGACGGAGATCATCGCCGCGCCCGCCTCGGCGAACGCCTCGATGTAGCGGTCCGCATTCAGGATCATCAGATGCACGTCGAGGGGCACCTTGGCGATCCGCTTCAACGACTTGACGACCGGGACGCCGATCGTGATGTTTGGCACGAAGTGTCCGTCCATCACGTCCACGTGAATCAGATCCGCGCCGCCGCGCTCCGCGGCGGCGACCGCATCGCCGAGCCGGGCGAAGTCGGCCGACAGGATCGACGGCGCGATGCGCACGTTCATCGGCTGACCTCGAGGGAAATGGGCTCGTCCGGTCCGATCCGAAAGCCGGCCTGCGGGCTCTGGCGGATGACGACGCCGGCGGCGACGCCGGGATACGGATTCGAGCCGACGACCGCGACGCGGAAGTTGCGGTTGCGGAGGATGTCGGCGGCGCGATCGCCGTTGACGCCGATCAGGTCCGGCATCACGTAGCTGGCGCCGCGCTCACCGCGGTTGACCAGCAGCGCGACACGGCCGGCCGGGCTCTTCGCCGGCGGCGTCTGCGCGACGATGACGTCCGGCGCGAAGTCCTGGGATCGCACCTCTGAAAGGTCGGAGAGCGTCAGGCCGTCCTGCGTGAGGCGCAGCTGCGCCGTCCGCTCCGTCTCGCCGATGAGCAGCGGCATCGTCGCGGAGCGCTGTCCCGCGCTCAGCCAGACTTTCACGCTGCGCTGCCGGCGCGCGGTCGCCCCCGCTGACGGTTCCTGCGCGACGACGCGCCCCGCGCCGATCTTGGGATCCGGCCGCCGCGTGTCGTCCACTTTCATCGCGAGCCCGAGGTTGGTGGCCAGCACGGTCGCCTCGTTGGCGGTGCGGTTGGTGAAGTCGGGCACCTGGACCTCGCGCGCGCGAAGCGCCACGCGCATCGACGCGGCGGCGAAGAGGACGTACGTCGCGACGAGGCCGCCGCCAAGCAGCACGAGTTTTCCCGCGCTCCAGACGCGCGTCCGTAAGGCCATGAAGGAGCCGATCGTACTACGGATCTCCAACGAATGTAGGGCGGGGCCTTCTGGGCCCGCCTCGAGCCGGGTCCGAAAGGACCCGACCTACATCCGACGCTCGAACACGGCACCGAAGAACGCTTCGAGGCCGTGCAGATCGGGCTGCGTGCGAAGGTGACCGCGGCGATCGATCAGCGTCTCCGCGAGCCGGGTGGTCGCTGCGCTCGCGTGCAGCGCGGTGAAGCCCGGCGTCGTGGCGAGAAAGGCATCGGCGACGCCTTCGTTCTCCTCCGGTTCGCTCGAACAGGTCGCGTACACGAGGCGCCCGCCCGGCGCGACCTGCTCCGCGGCGTGCTGCAGCATCGTCAGCTCGGCGGCGGCAAGTGCCGGCAAATCGTGCTCGCGACGCCGCCAGCGGATGTCGGGGTCGCGCCGCAGTGTGCCGAGACCCGAGCAGGGCGCGTCCACGAGCACACAGTCGAAACTGGCGGCAAACGGCAGCGGCTTCAGCAGATCCGCCTGCACGATCCGCACGTTCGTCGCGCCGCTGGCGGCGACGGTCCTGCGCAGCAGGTCGACGCGCCGCTCGCGCACATCGCACGCGACGAGCAGTCCCCGTCCTTCCATCAGCGCCGCGAGCGCCGTCGTCTTGCCGCCCGGCGAGGCGCAGGTGTCGAGGACGCGCGGGAGGGCGCGATCACCGGCGAGGAGGGTCACCAGCTGTGATGCCTCGTCCTGCACGACGAACCAGCCCTGCTCCTGTCCTGCGCCCCTTAGCGGATGGCCTTCATCCACGATCAGACCATCGGGTGCAAAGGCCGTCGGATGGACCTGGATTTCGTCGGTCGCCAGCCGCTCGAGCAGGGCGTCGCGGGTAGTCTGCAGACGGTTTGCGCGTAACGTCACCGACCCGGCGGTGTTGTTGAATCGCATCCACGCTTCGGCCGCATCCAAACCGAGCCGGTCGAGCCATCGCTCGGCGAGCCAGCGTGGATGCGAAAGGGTCACGCTCATGTACTTCAACGCAGCGTCGCGGTCTGTTGGATCGGATGGACGCGGCGGCAGGGGGAGCGACGCACGCCGCCTCGAGATCGATCGCAGCACGGCATTGACGAATCCGCTGGCGCTCCGTTTTCCCGCCCGCTTCGTCAAATCGACCGCATCGTCCACGACGGCCGCCGCCGGGACGCGTGTGAGGTGAAGAAGCTGATAGGCGCTGAGGCGCAGGATCTCGACGATTTCGGGATCGAGGCGATCGATCGCGCGCCTGGCGAACTCGACGATCAGGTGATCCAGGGCGGCCCGCCAGCGCTGGACGCCGCTGGCGATCTCGGCGGCAAGCGCGCGATCGCGGTCGTCGTGCAGGCTGGCTCGGGCAAAGGCGATCGCTGTTGGAAGGTCGGTGTTGCCGGCAGACACGGCGCAGAGGATGTCGTAGGCCGCGACACGCGCTGGCGCAATCATCTTCCGGTAGTGTCCGGCTTCGGGCGGACCGTTTCGTCGGTCGTGTCCGCCTTCAAGCGGACCGTCGTCGCGAAGCGATCGCCTGCGACCAGTCGATGGCCGGCCAGAAAATCGCGGACGGTCATCGGGCGCTTGCCTTCCGCCTGGATCTCGACGATGCGAAGCGGACCGTCGCCGGCAGCGACGACCAGTCGGTCGCCGTCAGCTTCGAGGACAGTACCGGGCGGGTAGGGCGGGTAGGGCAGGTCCGGCGGGTTGGCCGCCGACCGCAGCAGGATGAATCTCTTCCCGTGCAGGAAGCTGAAGGCGTGCGGCCATGGGTGCAGGCCGCGGATCAGGTTGTGCAGTCGGATCGCCGGCCAACTCCAGTCGATGACCCCGTCGTCCTTTGTCAGCCGCTGCGCATAAGTGGCCTTGGCCTCGTCCTGCGGTTCTTCCTGCGCCGTCCCGTGAGCGATCTGGTCGACGACGGCGACCAGCAGGCGCGCACCGATACGCGCGAGATCGCGCTCGACGTCGTCGCTGGTTTCGTCAGGCCCGATCGGCCGCGCATCTCTGGCGATCATGCCGCCCGCATCTAGTGCCTGGACGACGCGCATGATGGTGACGCCGGTCGAAGGTTCACCGGCAATGACGGCGCGATGCACGGGAGCCGCACCGCGATAGCGCGGCAGCAGCGATGCATGGACGTTGATCATCCCGAGCCGCGGCGTGCCGAGAATCGCGTCCGTCAGGATCCGTCCGTAGGCGGCGACGACACCGAGGTCCGTCTGCAGGGCGGCGAGCTGCTCGAGCAAGGCAGGATCCTTCATGCGGGCCGGCTGCAGAACAGGAAGGCCAGCTTCGAGCGCCCGCGCCTTCACCGGCGCGTCCGACAGCTTCTGGCCACGGCCGCGCGGCCGATCCGGCTGCGTGACGACGCCGACGACCTGGTGCGGCGACGCACCGAGGAGCGCGTCGAGCGAGGGCACGGCGAATTCAGGCGTACCGAAAAACACGATGCGCAGGCTGTCTACCATTTGCCGGCGCGCGTGAGCTTCTGAATCTTTCGCACGATCAGCTCGCGCTTGATGCCGCGCAGCCGGTCGACGAAGAGCGTGCCGTCGAGGTGATCCATCTCGTGCTGAAAGGCACGGGCGAGGAGCCCGGTGCCTTCGCGCTGCTGCGGTTCGCCGTGCCGATCGAGCCCCCTGACCACGACGCGCATGGGCCGCATGACCGTGGCGTTGAAGCCGGGCACGCTCAGGCAGCCTTCTTCTTCCAGTTGCACGCCGTCGCGCTCGACGAACTCGGGGTTGACCATGACGATCAGCCCCTCCGGATCGCGGCCGACCGACACGTCGACAACGAAGATCCGCAGCGGGATGCCGATCTGCGTCGCTGCGAGCCCCACGCCCGGGGCTGCATACATCGTCTCGATCATGTCGTCGATCAGGCGCTCGATGTCAGCCGTCACGTCGGCCACGGCTTTGGCTTTGCCGTGGAGGATGGAGTCGCCAAACTTGAGGATCGGTCGAATCATTTAAGCATCGAAAAAACGACGATCAACGCAGAAATCGCGGAACTCGCTGAGTAACGTTTACTCCGGAAAGCCGTTCACTACTCGCTTGATTCCTTCCCGCGTCAACCATTTGACGTTGAAGTTGATCAGCAATCCTACTTTACATTTTGAAAAGCGGAGATGGGAGAGGAGTTGCGCCGCATGAACACGTTCGAACCGCTCGATGGATTTTATTTCGACGACCACCTGTCCTTCGACAAGAAGATCGAGGCGATATCCGCAGTCCAGTGTTTGCCCGCGATAAACGATGGGTAGTGGTTTCTGACGTTCGACGGAGAGCCCTCTGTCGAGAACCTCGTACGTCAGGCATGCTTCGTACGAAGATTCCAACATGCCAGGGCCGAGCGCCTGGTGGACTGCGATCGCGGCGCTAATGATTTTCTCGGTGAGCGCATTGAGGTCTTCTTTCTCCGACATGTCCCGAGCGCATGCAAACAGCGGGGCATCTATTGAAGGACAATGTCTGCGTGTTCAGCGCGTTCTGCGTTGATCGTCGTGAAGGTAATTCAGGGCGGCTCGAAGCGGGCGACTGTACGGGTCCTGAAGGCTTTCCAGTTGGCGATCATCTCCTCAATCGAGTCGCCGCCGAACTTCTCGATCACCGCATCCGCCATGACGATCGCCACCATCGCCTCACCGACGACCGCGGCAGCCGGGACGGCGCAGACGTCGCTGCGTTCGATCGCCGCGGGGCTGACCTCCATCGTCGTCAGGTCGACCGACCGCAGCGGCTTCATCAGCGTGGAGATCGGTTTCATGTACGCCGTCACGCGGAGATCCTGGCCGTTGGTGACGCCGCCTTCGAGACCGCCTGCGTTGTTCGTCGGACGGGCGAGCGGGATCGAGGCTTCGCCCGACGCGTCCGGTCCCGGGAGGATCTCGTCGTGGACGCGCGAGCCGGGGACCTCGGCGACGGCAGGGCCGCGTCCGATGCCGACGGCCTTGATCGCCGGGATCGACATCAGCGCCTGCGCGAGACGGCCGTCGAGCTTCCGATCCCAGTGCACGTAGCTGCCGAGCCCCGGCGGCAGGCCGTGGACGATGACCTCGAAGGTGCCGCCCATGGTGTCGCCCGCGTCACGGGCCTTGTCGATCTCCGCGATCATCTGCTGCTCGACGGCCGCATCCGCGCAGTGAAGAGGGGCGTCGGTGGCGATGCCGCGCACCCGTTCGAACGTGATCGCCAGCGGATCCGCGACCGCCGCGGCTCCGATCCGGACGACGTGGCTGACGATCTCGGCGCCAATGGTGCGGAGCAGCTGACGGGCAATCGCGCCGACGGCGACGCGCGCGGCGGTTTCACGCGCACTGGCGCGCTCGAGCACATTGCGCATGTCCTCGTGCCCGTACTTCACGAAGCCGGCGAGATCCGCGTGACCCGGACGCGGCCTGGTCACCGGCGCCCGATCGGCGCCGGCCGCCGCCTCCGGCATCGCCGGTTCCGAGTACATCGTCCGCTGCCAGTTCTCCCAATCCTTGTTCGGGATCAGCAGCGCGATGGGACCGCCGGTCGTCACGCCATGACGGATGCCGCTCAAGGGCTCGGCTCGATCGGATTCGATCAGCATCCGCCGCCCGCGTCCGTAGCCGGTCTGCCGCCGCCGGAGATCGGTCGTCAGCGCGTCGATGTCGATCGCAAGCCCCGCGGGAACGCCCTCGATGATCGTGACGAGCGCCTTACCGTGCGACTCGCCGGCGGTCAAAAAACGCAGCATGGGGAGTTCATTCTATCCGAAATATTTGCGTCCTCTGGACGGCGCTCCGGCCACTGGCGGCGCGATGCGAGCGGGCCGACATCTTGCACCGCCGCGCCTCGTCATGGAATTGATCGCGGATCGGTTTGCGGTGCACGAGGACACGCGCGCGTTCGATCTCGCGACCGGCGCGCGGGTGAGGCTGATCGTCGGCAGCGCGGGAGGCGTGTCGGAGCAGCGGCGATGGACAGACACGTGCACGGCGCGCCGCGAACTGCGTCATCGCGCGCGGGCGGTGCTCGTCGATTTCGGTCTCGTGGGCGAGTGCTCGCGGTTCGAGGTGTGGAGCAGCGACTACCCGCTCGGGGAAGAAGCGACACTGGGAGAAATGCGGATGGCGGATCGCGGACTCCGGATTCGGGATTGTGGATTGAAGATTATCGAGCAGCCCGCGGTGACCGTGCTCGCAGAAATGTTCGATCCCTCCGGCGTCGGGCGTCCGCACGTGTCGTCTCTCTTCGGACCTCCGGGTGCCGGCAAGCGTGTGATCGCCGGCGAGCTCGCGCGCATCGCGCGCACACGGGGATTCGTGCCGGTTGCCGCGCGGCTCGTCGATTCGCGGCAGGCCGATCTTTGGAATGGCCGCAGCCTCTTCGTCATCGCCGACGCGGCAGAGGAGAGCGTGTGGCAGGCGTTTCTCAACGCGGCTCTGAAGGATCCCCAGTCGCACGTGTTGCTTGTGATCGGCGAGGAAGAGTGCCGATCGACTGATGGCGTGTGCGTCCGTCCGTTGAGCGTCGAGGCGCTCGTATCCGCCGTCGAGCCTGCTGTGCGTGGCCTGCCGCTCGAGAAGGCGGTCCGCCGGGCCGCAGAACGCTCGCGTGGCTTTCCTGGACGCTTCGCGCAGATTCTGTGGCCCGACTGGCGCGATGTCCGGGTTCCCGAGGTGCCATCGCGTCGACTGACGCTGCCGCGGGTTGCCGAGCAGGCGGCCGTCTACGGCGACGAGGCAGCGGTCGGCGACCTGTTCGACGCCGTGCCTGTGTCGTGCGCCTGGCCGGCGCCGGGCGAGCTGGTGTCGCTCCGGCGACGGATGGAGACCGCGATCGCAAGCATCATGCAAGGCCGGCATGCGCCGGGCACGCGGCAGCTGCGTCAGGTGGTGGGAAGCCTGGCGCGCCGAGGGGCGTGGAGCGACGCCGCGCATGGAGCGCTGACGCTCGCGGGCGCGTTGCTGCGGCGCGGGCGGACACGAGATGCGCTGACGGCCGTCGACGAGGGGCGGAAATACGCGATCCACGCAGCTGACGAGGAGAAGCTCGTCGACCTCGCGATTCTGGCGGGCGACGCCTGGGTTGACCTCGCAGGGCTCGACGAGGCCGACAGCGTGCTCGGAACGGCGATGGCCGCGGCTCAGGCTCTGGCGGATCCCGATCGGATCGCGGCGGCGTCGCTGGCGCTCGCGCGCACGGCGTACTGGCGAGGCGCGTACGCCGACGCCGACACGATCCTGACGGCCGTGCCGGAGTCGGCGGGCTTACGCGTCCGCCGCAGCCTGCTGGCATCGCGCGTCGCGATTGGTCTCGGCGATCTCAACCGGGCGATGTCGGTGCTGTCGGCGATTCCGGCGCCCCTGATCGCGACGGAGACTGCGACCACCAGGGCAGCAATTTCCTGCGTCGCGGCCCACGTACACCTGGCCGTCGGCGACTGGGGTGCCGCTGAGCGCGATCTCTTCGAGACGCTGATCCGCACGCGCGCCGCACGTGATCCGCAACGTGGCATACGGGCGCGGCTGTTGCGAGCCGAACTGGAACGCCGGCGGGGCCGGCCCGCCGTGGCGCTGTCGCAGCTGCATCGCCTGCGGCGCCTGATGATCGCGTCGCCGGCCATCGTCCGCGCGCGCTGGGAGCTGGCGAAGGCGCTCTGCGCGCCGGACGCAGAGGTCGAGGGAACGGTCGCGAAACATGTTCGCAGCACAGGCCTGGGGGCCCTTGGTCTCTACAGCGCCCTGTGCAGAACGGATCCTTCTGGACCCGCCATCAGCATCTCTCACCCGTTCGTCGACGAAGTGGTCGCCATCCTGCGCGTCTGTCAGACCGCGGCGGACGAGGTCGATGTGCTCAAGCAGGTCTGCGCACGGCTTCGGCAGCATCTGCACGCCGCGGCCGTCGCGGTCGTCGTCGTCCACGCCGATCGCGTCCACAGCATCGCGTCAGAGGGGGCGCGCCTCGACACGGAGATCGGCGAACGGGCCATCGCCGCCGGAATCACGATCGCGCCTCACCGGGTGCGCGATCGCGTCGAGGCGGCCGCGCCGATCGCGTACGGCGGGGCGCCGATTGGCGCGCTGTGCGCGCGATGGACCATCGGATCGACGCACGACACGTCGCTCGCCCCTTCGGTCCTGACGATGAGCGCGGCGGCGGCGGCGCCGATGGTGGCCGCCGTCAGGACGCGCCAGGGGCGGGCGGACGGCGGAGCGCCTGAGCTCCTCGGCATCACGTCGACGATGGCCGACCTGCGCCGGAGCGTCGAGCGCGCCGCCGCGGCGCCGTTCGCGGTGCTCATCGACGGGGAGAGCGGGAGCGGGAAGGAGCTCGTCGCGCGCGCGATCCATCGGGGCAGCGCGCGCCGGACGAAAGGATTCTGCACGCTGAACTGCGCCGCGCTGCCCGACGATCTTCTCGAGGCAGAGCTGTTCGGCCATACCCGCGGCGCTTTCACGGGAGCCGTCGCCGATCGAGCCGGCGTGTTCGAAGAGGCGCATGGCGGCACGCTATTCCTCGACGAGGTCGGGGAGCTCTCCCTCCGCGCGCAGGCCAAGCTGCTCCGGGTGATTCAGGACGGTGAGTTGCGGCGCGTCGGCGAGAACGTGTCGCGTCGCGTCGACGTCCGGATCGTGTCCGCGACGAATCGCTCTCTCCAACGGGAAGTCGAAGCCGGCCGGTTCCGTCTCGACCTTCTGTATCGCCTCGACGTCGTCCACATCGCAGTACCGCCGCTCCGCGAGCGACGCGAGGACATCGCAGTTCTCGCGGAACGTTTCTGGCGCGATGCGACGGCGCGCGTGGGCAGCCGAGCGACGCTCGGCGCCGCCACGATCGCGGCCCTGGCGCGCTACGACTGGCCCGGCAACGTGCGCGAGCTGCAGAACGTGCTGGCGGCGCTCGCCGTCCGCACGTCAAAGCGCGGTCTCGTGCCGCCCACCGCGCTGCCGCCGTGCTTCGGAGAACGCGGACCCGAAGAGAACTGGCTGCTCGACGAGGCGCGGCGGACCTTCGAGCTGCGATTCGTGCGGGCCGCGCTGGTGCGCACCGGCGGACACCGTGGCCGTGCCGCCGCCGAATTGGGGATCACTCGCCAGGGGCTCACGAAACTCATGAGCCGCCTTGGAATTGAGAATTCTTAATTCGGTCGCGCGCGACGCGCGAGGATGCGGAGCGCAGCGTTGTTCGGATCCTTCTCGAGCCCTCGCGCAATCGTGGCCTGCGCTGCCTCGCGATCCCCGGCACGGATCTGGGCGTCGGCCAGCGACGTCGTCAGACGGACGTCGCTCGGGCTCGACGAGGAGGCCTGCGTCAGCCAATGGACGGCCGTCGCGGGATCGTTCAGGCGGAGCGAGAGGGATGCGATCCGCGCGGCCCGCTGCGCGAAGTCGGCGTCGTTGGTGGTCAGTCCGCCGTACTGAATCAACGCCTGACGCGCGCTTTCGAAGTGACTCTGCTTCTCCGCGGTCGACGCGTAGAGCATGAACGCCCGCGGGTCGACAGGGAAGCGCCGCGTCGCCTGTTGCAGCGCGTGCTCGGCCCCCTCGACGTCGCCTTCCTGAAGGAGCGCGCGGCCATACAGCGTCAGCGTATCGCTCGTCGCCGAAGGGCTCGACGCGACCCGTTCGAGCGCCTCGCGCGCCTTGCTCAGGAAGGTGCGATCGTCACGCGGGCGCTCCAGCCACACTTTGCCGAGCGCCCGGTAAATCTCCGGCTCGTTGGGGCTGCGTTCCAACGCACCGCCGAGGGTCAGCACCGCGAGATCCCAATGACCGGCGCGGGCATGGGCGAGACCGATCGCGATCTGACGCGCGACGTGATCGCGGTCGAGGCCGGCAATCATCTGCAGCTGCTCGAGCTCCTCGGTGTGGCGATTGAAGGCGGCGTAGAGATCCGCGAGCTCCTCGCGCGCCGGCACCAGGCCGGGCGCCATCGCGACCGCTTTCTCGAGCTGCTTGAGTGCGTCAGCCGCGTGTCCCTGCTCGCGGAGGCAGAGGCCCAGCAGATATTGCGCGTCGGCTTGATGGTCGTCGAGCCGCAGCGTGTCTTTCAGCGCGGCGATCGCGCCGTTGACATCGCGGTCGCGGTAGCGCGAGAGCGCCAGCTTGTAGCTGACGCGCGCCGAGCGGTCGTCGAGCCGCGCGTACCGTTCGTAGGCCGCCGCGGCGCGGGCGTAGAGCTGCGACTGAAACAGCGCGTCCCCGAGCGCCTCGAGGGGACGGGTCGCGGTCGGGTCGAGCGCGGCGGCCGTGCGGAAGTCGCGCGCGGCCGCTTCCAGATCGCCGCGGTCGCCGCGTCGCAGGTACGTCTGACCGCGGCGGAGGTAGGCGAGCATCGATTCGGGGCGCAGGGCGATCGCGCCGCTGTAGGCCTCGATGGCATTGAAGGTCTGGTCGTCGCGCAGCGCGGTGTCGCCGCGCGTCAGCTGCGCGCTGTAGTTGCGCTGGGCGACGGTCTGGTAGGCGGCGACGCCGCCCGCCAGAGCCAATGCCAGCACAGCCAGGGCGAAGATGGAGCGCTTCACAGCCGCTTATCCTACCAGCGGCCACTGGAGGGCCGGAACTTTCGGACCTTCCCGGGGTCTAACTTGATATAGTGGAACTCTCAGTGAAACAGGCCCGCGTCGCGAGTTGGTCTGACGTCGGCGGCCGAGAGGCGGCGCTTGTGCAGCGGTGCGCCGCGGGCGAGCAGACGGCCTGCACGGAGCTGGTCGCCGAGCATCAGCGCATGGTCGTGCAGCTGGCGATGAACCTGCTGGGCGAGCGCGATGAAGCGCTCGATCTGTCGCAGGAAGTCTTCCTGCGGGTCTTCCGCACCATCCACCGCTTCCGCGGTCAGTCGAGCCTCCGCACCTGGATCTACCGGATCGCGGTGAACCAGGCGCGCAACCGTCATCGGTTCTGGCGCCGGCGCCACCGCGCCGACCAGGTGTCGCTCGATCAGCATATCGCCGCGCACGGCGACTTCCTCTCCGCCGGCGAGGCCACGCCCGATCGTCTGCTCGCGCAGAAAGAGCTGGGGGAGCGCCTGCAGACCGCGCTCGACCATCTGCCGTTCGACCAGCGCACCGCGATCGTGCTGCGCGAGATCGACGGCCTGAGCTACGAAGAAATCGCTTTCTCGCTCGGCGTCGCCGTCGGCACCGTCAAGTCGCGCCTCACGCGCGCGCGCCAGGCCTTGCGCCTCGAGCTGCGCGAAGCGAGGACGGCATGAAGACGCTCAGCTGCGCATCCACGCGCCGCCGGCTGCAGGCGTTTCACGACGGCGAACTCGCCGTCGGCGAACAGATCGCCGTCAGCGCCCACATCGAGTGGTGCCCGCGGTGCAGCCGGGCGCTCGAGGACATCCGCGAAGTCGGATCGGCGCTGCAGGCGGTCCTGCCTGGACGCCTGACGCTGTCCCGCGAGGATGCCGCGGCGTTCACCGGTACTGTCGTCAACCGGCTGAAGGCCGAAGATGCGGCGTCGTTGTTCGGCCGCGTCCGCGTGATGTTCTCCGACATGCGGCT
>Ga0105248_10001481_pt1 | contig 26138 bp, 14 predicted proteins | sample KBSS34metaG_FD_81524 | JGI IMG/M metagenome (GOLD analysis project Ga0105248, IMG submission 81524) | Switchgrass rhizosphere microbial communities from Kellogg Biological Station, Michigan, USA - KBS S3-4 metaG | ecosystem: Host-associated > Plants > Roots > Rhizosphere > Soil | place... | reverse complement strand
CGGTCAGACGCCGGCGGTTCCTCCAGGCGAAGGTGTCTTCTACGGCACGAAGTCCGGATGCGCGACTTGTCACGAAGTGAACGGGCGTGGCGGCGCTGTTGGCCCGGATCTGTCAGCGGCCGGTAACCTCGGCGCGGACGCGATCCGTCAGAAGATTCTCGATCCGAACACACCCCTCGCTGGAATTGCTGGAGGCGGAGGCCGTGGTGCACGCGGTGGAGTGACGGTGACCGCACGCACATCCGGTGGTCAGCTGCTTCGGGGCATCCGTCGCAACGAAGACACCTTCTCGCTTCAGATGATCGACGCGAACGGACAGCTTCACCTTCTCGATAAGACGAAACTCGCATCAGTCACGGTCGACTCGCGCTCGCTGATGCCCGACGACTACGCGAAGCGACTGACCGCCGACGAGATTGCGAACCTCGTCTCTTTCCTGAGCGCGCAGGTGGCGCGCGATCCCGCAAAGATAGCCGCACAGCCGATGGCCTCAGGTGGACTCACCTATGAGCGTTTGATGGCTTCCGCCAGGGAACCGCAGAACTGGCCGATGTACTGGGGAAACTACCAGGCACACCACTATTCTTCACTGAGCCAGATCACGCCAACCAACGTGAAGCATCTCCGCCCCGCATGGACGTTCCCCTTTGTCACGGGCGTCAACGTCGCCGGGCGAGGCTTTGTACAGGGCTCCGTTCTGCAGGGCACTCCGATCGTTGTGGACGGGGTGATGTATGCAACGGGAAGCGGCAACCCCACGACGGTCGTTGCGGTCGATGGGCGAACGGGCCGGCAGCTATGGCGCTGGTCACGGGATCAACGCACTATCAATCCGAACCAGATCAATCCCTTCAGTCGCGGCATCGCCATGCTGAACCAGCGCATTTACGTCGGCACACTCGACGCGTTCCTTATTTGTCTAGATGCGCGCACCGGCCGGCAGCTCTGGGAGGTTCCGGTCGCCGACACGATGGAAGGCTATACGATCAGCAGCCCGCCGCTCGTCGTGAAGGACAAAGTCATTGTCGGTATTTCCGGTGGCGAGTTCGGAACGCGCGGCCGGCTTGACGCCTTCGATGCTGCCAGCGGAAAACATGTCTGGCGCTTCTACACGATTCCGGGACCAGGCGAGCCCGGCAACGAAACATGGAAAGGGGAAAGCTGGCAGACCGGCGGCGCGCCGACGTGGCTGACCGGCTCCTACGACTCCGAACTCAACACGGTGTACTGGGCGGTGGGTAATCCTGCGGCGCAGCTCGATCGGTCGGTCCGTGGCGATGGCGACAATCTCTACAGTGATTCAGTCGTCGCGCTCGATCCGGATACGGGTAAGCTGAAATGGCATTTTCAGTTCACGCCCAATGACGGCCACGATTGGGACTCGGTGCAGGCCATGGTGCTTGTGGACCGCGTCTGGCATGGTCAGCCGCGCAAGCTGATATTGCACGCCGACCGTAACTCTCACTTCTATGTACTCGATCGCACGAACGGAAAGTTCCTGTCGGGCACGCCGTTTGTCTATCAGAACTGGAATCAGGGCTTCGACGCGAATGGGCGGCCCCGACCCTTTCCGAATTCGAACTCGAGTTCCGAGGGCAGTTACCTGATCTATCCGTCACTCGTCGGCGGCACGAACTTCCAGGCGCCGTCCTACAGTGCGCTCACCGGGTGGTTCTACTTGTCCTATCAGGAAGCGGGACAACAGTTCGCCAGCGCGCCCACGCCAGTCACCCGTGGAGCGACCTATATCGGCCGCGGACGAGGAACGACTCCTGCGAATCGAGGGCCGAATGATCCGGCTCCAAACAGCGGCATCAAGGCCATCGATCCCGAGACGGGCAAGACGGTGTGGCAGTTTCCAACATTCCAGAGCTCTTTGAACAATGGCGTCCTGGCGACCGCGGGAAACGTCCTGTTCGGCTCGATCCCGGACGGCAATCTCGTGGCACTGGACTCGAAGACGGGTCGATACCTGTGGCACTACCAGACCAACGGTCCGCATGCCGCTTCACCGATGAGTTATATGGTCGACGGACGCCAGTACGTCGCGATGTCGACCGGCAATGTGATTGTGGCGTTCTCCCTCGCGGAGTGAGTGAACGCGGCGCAGGATCCCTCGGCTTTTAATTCAGTGCACAAAGTACAGGAAAACCGGGATGGAAATACTCATTTCCCAGACGTTCAAACTGACCGGCTTTTTGTTAGTCTGCCTGGTTCTGATTAGGTCTAGCAGATTCTGCGTCGCTGTCCTTGGGAAGAAAAACGGGCTGGTCCGTCTGAGGCGGACGTTTGAATGCCATAGCGTCAGAGATGCTTGCGTTTGAGCAAGCCTCTAAACGTAACAACAAAACATAAGGAGGAGAGGATGCCTAAGTCGGACAAGCCAAACATTCTCGTTATCTTCGGCGACGACATAGGAATGTGGAACGTCGGCGCCTATACACACGGCATGATGGGTGAAACGCCAAATATTGACCGTATTGCTCGTGAAGGTGTCATTTTTACCGATCATTACGGTCAGCCAAGCTGTACCGCCGGTCGAGCAGCTTTTCTGATGGGGCAATTGCCAGTGCGGACGGGCATGACGACAGTGGGAGTGCCTGGCTCGACCCGGGGAATTCAGAAGGAGGATCCGACGATTGCCGAAGTGCTCAAATCTGCAGGCTATGCCACCGGCCAGTTTGGCAAGAATCACCTCGGCGACCGCAACGAATTCTTCCCGACCATGCATGGCTTTGATGAATGGTTCGGAAATCTATACCACCTCAACGCCGAGGAAGAGCCGGAGGAGCTCGACTATCCGGGACAGAAAGATCCTGAGTACACGAAGAAGTACGGCCCCCGTGGAGTGTTTCACGCATGGGCGACCGACGTGGACGATGCAACCGAGGATCCGGTTTTTGGTCGTGTCGGCAAGCAGAAATTCGAGAATACGGGAATGCTCACGCGCAAGCGAATGGAGACGTTCGACAAAGAGGTCCTCGACAAGACGATAGATTGGCTGGGCCGCAACAAGGACAAGCCTTTTTTCTGCTGGTTCAATACGACGGCGATTCATATCTGGTCGCATCCGCAGGAGAAATATATAAAAGCAGCAGTAGCCGAGGGCCGAGCGGAGGAGGACGTCGTCCGCGCGAAAATGCTCGAACATGACGAATATGTTGGCGTGCTGCTGAAGTGGTTGGATGACAACGGCCTCACGGATAACACAATCGTCATATACACGACCGATAACGGCAATGAACTGTTGTTCTGGCCGGACGGCGGATATGCGCCATTCCGCGGAGAGAAAGGCACGACCTGGGAAGGTGGTGTTCGAGTACCGTGCCTGGCACGTTGGCCGGGCAAGATCCCGGCGGCGAGTCACTGCAACGCACTTCAGAGCCATGAGGATCTCTTTGTTACACTCGCCGCCGCTGCAGGTCTTACCGACATCAAGGAGAAACTGCTGTCGGGAACGAAGCTGAACGGGGTTGATTACAAAGTTCATCTCGACGGATTCAATCAACTCGACGTATGGATGGGAAAGACGAAGGAATCGGCACGCAAAGCCTACTTCTACTATGACGAGACCGAGCTTACCGCCGTTCGGATCGGGAACTGGAAGATGCACATCGGCGTGAAGAAGGAAGGCAGTTGGTGGAACGAACGGAGCTATCCGTCCGTGCCGTATATCTTCAACCTTCGGATGGACCCAATGGAGAAGATGGATCCGGAGAGCCACGAATGGGGCTATGTCGGCCGTATGTTCTTTGCCAAGAAGATGTGGGCGGCGCAGGCGGCGAAGCCCTACCTTGCGGCGCACCTGAAGAGTCTCCAGGCCTATCCACCGAGACAGGGCGCCGATACGCTCAGCCTCCACACGGCTCTTCAAAAGGCAATGTCGAAACTCGAGCAACCATCGGCAAGTAGCAACTAAAAACTATTTTCAGCGACCCAGAGCTTATGGGGCTTTGCATTTTTGGGGGTCGCCACTGTAGGGGAGATTCATGAAGGCGTGAAGAAATTGTTCGTTGTTCAATGTTCGATTGTCATTTGTCGTCGATGGTGGTGCATCTCTGAAAATGACAAATGACAATCGAACATTGAACAACGAACAATTTCTTCACATCTTCTAACATCTCTGTTCTTCCAACGCCTTCAGTTGAAGCCTAATGTTCGCTTGACCATTGTGTTCTCGACGGTTCGTATGCCGGAGTGATCCAATCGCCACTTGTCCATGTATTGAACAGGCCGGACCAGTACAACTCCCGAGGTCTTCAGGAACTCTTCGAGCTCGGGATCTGCATAGGGTCTCGGCACGCCCGCCTCGAACGCGCCATACAGACCATCCCAATGAACCGGTAGATACGCTTTGGGCTTGAGAATAGGCGCCGCCACTCTCGCGATTGGCGCGCCTCCGGCTCCGATCCAAAGATCCACAGATTGCAGGCCGGCGTCCTTCATTGCGGCCTTCAAATTCTCGATGGGCGCTCCGTAATTTCTGCCGTCGATCACAATCGGAACCGCGAGGTCGACGGCGCTGCCGGAATTCTGAAAGAACCAACTGAAGCGACCTTGCGCGCCGTCGACTGTAAACAGAAAGCCACGCGAGCCCCCGCCGTTGGGAAAGTCTTCCGCAACGCCGGCGTGGAGGCCGCCGTTTTCAGGATCGCGTCGCGGGACGGATCGCAGTTCGACGGGGTTGTGCTGTTCAGGATTCATGGCAGGATCGCCGCTGTGGTTCCACCGCACAACCCGCATAGTCACGCCGTCCGCAATGCGGATCGTTTCTCCGCCCTCGACCGTGCGGCAGCGCTTCGCAGGAATGCCTTCAGCCATGGTTTGAAAGCATGTCGTCTTTGAGCCGATGATCGGAGCAAATTTCTCTCGCAGAAATGGGCGAGACTGTTGCCTTTGCGATCGGCTGGATAGCCGGCATATGTCTTGCTGAAGGTAAAGAGGTCGCCTTAGCCGAGCACCAGGTATGCGTGAGTTTGTTCGACATGCAAGGAAAGCCCAACAGGAATCAGATGCCTTGAGGATGCGTTCCGTGTCCAAACCGGGTCAGCCATGAAGTTTGTGTTGAACCGACTTTCAAGGACTACGCAATCTTCAATAAGGAAGCAAACCGCAAAAGCAATCGACATTTTTTTGTCCCGACCCGTTATTGAGTCCCACCCGAACCGGCATGGGCTCTTTATTCGTCGCCTTTCGCCCTCGCCTTCGTGGCTTCGACAGCATATCTTGTGCTGACGGATTCAAATCTGCCGCCGACAGCCAAGTTCCTAAAGTCACATTGGCATATCAGCAAGTGCCGACGCCGCTTGCCCACCCGAGCCCCGAGTCGGACGTCGCACCCACATGAGCCCCCTTTAGAAGCGGTGCGTCTTTATAACAACTCGGGTCCCTGACGTGCAGTCTTCAATATCGCGGGAACAAGAATAGGGCATTATCGAAGTTTTCATGAGGCACGATCGAAAAATGATCGCGTAAATTTCCAAGTTCGAGTTATCGTATGGCGCGATGAGGGTTTTTGCGTCGGCAGTGCCCACGCACGCTCGTCGCACCGGCGCCAGTTCGGCGACGCAGTCTACCGCCCCGAAAGCGATGACATTCCGGCAGAATGTAATTGCGCTGCAGCGGACCGTGGGCAATCAGGCAACGATAGCCGTATTGCGCAGCCCGGTCATCCAGCGCCACTTGGGCTTCCGCATCAAGCGACCGCTCGAGACCGATCTGCTGAATACTCCCGAACTTAACACAGCAAACTCATCGGCTGATCTCGCGCTCGAGGCAGGCAAGAGTAATGGCGATGCCGTTTCTCGTTTGCAGCAGGCGCTGACCGAGGCAGGGCATCCTGTCGCGGTCACTGGTGCTTATGACGGCGCCACGCAGCGAGCGGTCGCAAGTTTTCAGTCCGAGCACGGCATCCCGTTCCCGACAGGCCGCCAAGCAGGTCCGAAGACACTTTCGACGCTGGATGATCATCTCCTTGGCAAGGCGCCCCCCAAGCCCCCCACGCCGAAGAAGGACTGCAAGATCTACGAAGCCGGCGAGCGGGAGGCGTCACAGAAATCCTCTGGAAAGTTTACCCGTAGTGGCGCATTCAGCCAGGAACTGCGGTTGTTCGACTTCGCCGCAGGCAAGAACCGCATGAAGCCTGAGCATGAGGCCGAGCTTAAGCGCTTTATCAGCGAGTTCGAGCTGTTCGATCCCGAGGCGGCGTTCGAGGTTGAGTTCGTACGAGGTTTCACCGACTCCGTAGACAGCGAGGACCTGAACGCCGTTTTGCGCGAGTCACGCGCATTCGACGTCGAATTTGTGATGAACCAGAGCGGTGTTACTAGCGTCCATCCACAAGCGGCGGCCGACGGTTCCTACGACGCAGGCTGCGATCCAGTCGGCCGCCGCTTTGCCCGAGCGGTGTTCATTCGGCTCAAGAAGAAGCCCAAGCCGCCCAAGAAGCCTGATCCGGTGCCGCCGAGGCCGGATACGCCCAAGGAAGCTTGTGGCAAGGCGTTCAGCCACTGGTCTCTGCAGGGCGTGATTCAGGGTGGCCCGCCACTCAAGCCTGGCCCCGCTGGCTCGGCGATCATATTTATGCTGCGAGCAAAGGATGACAGCGGAGTAACCCAGGCGACGAAGATGATCGCGTTCACTGGCGCGGGTGGTGGCGCATCTGCTGGCTTGCCGGTGACGATCCCGCTGCCATCGCAAACTGATTTCGAGACGCTTCCGCCCAAACGCACTTTCGACGACTTTGATGGCGGCGGGTTCGTTATGGACGGCGGCGTTAGTCTGGGCCTCGGCTTCAGCTTGATGATGGGCGTTGTCCACCCGAGGACCAACCCAGACAAGCTCGATCTTGGAGGGTTCCAACTCGGGTTCGGAATCGGCTTTGAAATCATCGGTGGTGAGTGGACGACTGCCGGCGGTTGCTTCTAGCGTGCCAACCCGCCTCTTCGGCTCCGATGGGCAGGAAGGAGGCGCGCCTGGTCCTCGGCCGTTGTTCACGAGATCCGAATTTTCACAGTTATACTGCCACCGCATTGTAAAAATACTATAAGCAACGGCTAAGAGTTGCCGGCACTTGTCGAGGTAGCGGCGTGCCGCTGGGTCGATCAGTGTCTCCGCGTTTTCAGGGAACGCGGCCTGGATTTCGCCAGTTTCGCAGTTACGCTGCCCGGAGCATTAAGTGTCGTGGGATCGAAGTGGTATCAACGCCTCGGACGATGTTTTGAAGCACCTGCACGGTGAGCATCTCTGAACGGTAGAGCACGCCAACAGGATTGCAGCTCAAGAAGGCACCTATGCTCGCGATGGAGACCAGAACCACAGCGCGTCGAAGAATACGTCTTCATATCCGAGCGCCGCAGTCTATTGCTTAGGACCGCTGCGATTGGAAAAATGGCGAGGATATCAAGGCCGCGTTTTCTAACCCGCAACCCTTGCCTGGTTTTCATGAGCGGAACATCCACCCTTTGAAGAGCCTACAGGAGATGTATCATTTCTCAGCGATTCCCTTTTGCGGCGCGCGGCGCCCTCCTGCTGGGTCAGGGCAGTGTAAGGCGCTGTTTTGAAATCTCGTGCAAGCCTTCGGAACCAACCGCAGCATCACTGCGTAGTTAAGACCAGCAGGATGGAGCGCTGGAAGGCTACCGTATTTAAGTGCTAACAGAGAGAGCAGTCCGACGTTTCTTCGCTGTGGGTGTGGTACTTCTGTGGATTGCGACAGCCTTCGGCCATGACGGCCAGGTGCGCTTTGGTGAAGCGCCGGTTCCCGGCGTGGCAGTTCAAGCCACGCGAGGCGAAATGACGGAGCGCGCAGTCACCGATACCGAGGGCCGTTACTCCCTTTCGAAAGTCGTCGACGGCACCTGGAAGATACGCATTTCCGCGCCCGGGTTCGAACCTATGGAACGCGAAGTGACTGCGTCTTCAAGTTCCGACGCCCCGCTGCTGTGGGATTTGAAGATGCTTCCCATCGAAGGTCTTCAGCGAAGCACGCCTTCCCCAGGATTTCCAAGATCCACCGCACCGCTTCTGCAGCCCGCAGACGCCTCTACAGAAGCTGCCGACCGCCTCCTTATTAATGGGACGGTGAGCAATGCGGCGTCCTCGGCGCTACCGTTGTCCAGGGCAATGGGCAACAACAGGACCGGCGGGCGGTCGCCGTACAACGGAAACGTTTTCTTTTCCGGCTCCAATGCTCTTCTCGACGCCCGTTCGTATTCGCTCACGGGACAGGACACACCCAAGCCCGATTACAACAGGCTGCAGACCGGAATCACTATCGGCGGTCCGTTCCAGATTCCCGGACTGTTCCGTAACGGATCGTTCGTCGCCAGTTACAGCCGGACGCAAAACCGCGACGCTAGCGTCGAAACCGCGCGGATGCCCACCGAGGAGCAGCGGCAAGGTGTTACCAATCCCCAGGCTCAGGCGTTACTGGGCTTGTATCCGCTGCCCAACTTCATCGGATCCAGTCAGTACAACTATCAGGTTCCGATTGTGGGAGTCACCCATGGCGATAACATCCAGGGCAACTTGAACAACTTCATCATTAACGCCAACAATCGTCTATCCGGAAATGCAGGCTATCAAAGCACGCGGTCGGACGACCCGGACCTGTTCGGCTTCACGGATTTCTCGAATGTGTCGGCTCTGAATGCTACCGTGACGTGGAATCGTCGGATCAACCGAACGACCTCCGCCATAATCCGGTATCAGTTCAGCCAATCGTCGACGGGCCTTCGCCCTTACTTCGCCAACCAGATCGATGTCTCCGGCAATGCCGGCATTTCCGGCACCGACAGGGATCCTCGAAATTGGGGACCACCCGCATTGAACTTCTCCGGCGGCATTGCCCGCCTCTCAACAGGCATCTATTCGTCCGATCGGAGCGTGTCGCACACCGTCTCGTACAGCAGCAGCTGGATTCGTGGACGGCACGGCTTTACCTATGGCGGCGATTATCGTCGCCAGCAATTCAATCTGTTCTCCCAACAAGACCCACGCGGAAGTTTCACCTTTACCGGGGCGGCGACCGGTGATGACTTCGAAGATTTCCTCCAGGGTCTTCCCACGGCTAGTTCCATCGCGTTTGGCAATGCAGACAAATATTTTCGCCAGTGGTTTGCAAACGGATTCATTTCCGATGATTGGAAACTGAGACCCTCATTCACATTGACGCTCGGGGTCCGTTGGGAATACGAAGCGCCGATCGTTGAGAAGTACGGCCGGCTGGTGAATCTTGATATCGATCCGAACTTCACTTCAGCAATGCCAGTAGTTGCAGGCGCTTCAGAGTCGCTGGTTCGAACGGACAAAACCGGATTCGAGCCGCGTCTCGGGCTGGCGTGGAGACCGCGAGCGACGTCGTCGTTGATCGTGCGCGCCGGGTACGGCTTATATCGAGATACGGCAGTTTACCGTTCGATCGCCGGTCAGATGTCACAACAGTCGCCATTGTCGCGCAGCCTCAGTGTGCAGAGCACACCGTTGAATCCGCTGACGCTGGCGGACGGCTTTAAAGACTCGCCGGTGATTTCGCAAACAACCTTCGCAGTCGATCCCGACTTCCGGGTGGGCACTGCCCAGAACTGGACGCTCTCGATTCAGCAGGACCTGCCGGCGGCGCTGCAATTCTCGATGACCTACGTCGGCGTGAAAGGGACGCACGTACCTCAGCGGATTCTGCCGAATACCTATCCTTCGGGAACGGCCGGAATCGTTTGCGCCACATGCCCTCGCGGGTTTGTCTATTTGATGTCGGGTGGCAGTAGTAACCGCCATGCGGGAACGGTGGAAATCCGCCGCCGGCAGCGCAACGGCCTTCAAGCCAGCGTGCAGTACACTTACTCAAAGGCAATCGACGACGCAGGGCTGGGAGGATCGTCTATTGCGCAGAACTGGCTCGACCGGCAGGCGGAGCGGGCACTTTCGAATTTCGATCAGCGGCATGTGCTGGCGGTGCAAGGTCAATACACTACCGGAACCTTCACCCGAGTAGAGGGATTCTGGAGTGGCTGGCGCGGAAAGGTCTTTCGCGAATGGACACTCACAGCGTCAATGTCTGCCGAAAGCGGCCGACCGTTGACGCCGGTGATCGTAGCGCCCGTGAGAGGAACAGGGATCACGGGACCTTTAAGACCAGACGTGACGGGAACGCCCGTCCATCTTGAACAAAACGGGGGATTCCTCAATGCTCTGGCCTTTGCGGAACCCGCGGCTGGACAGTGGGGAAATGCAGGACGGAACTCGATCATCGGACCGCGGCAGTTCAGTTTGAATGCCTCGCTGACGCGGACGTTCCGAATTCATGAGAGGATCAATATGGATTTCCGGGTCGAAGCGAACAACGTGCTGAACCACGTGACGTTTCCGGATTGGAACACGACCGTCGGGAGTTCACAGTTCGGCTATCCGACTCGGGCGAACGCAATGAGAACCCTGCAGCCCTCTGTGCGCGTGAGGTTTTGATGATACGCAGATTGGCTCAATCACGGGGCCGGGGGCTCATACTCTTCGCGTTTGTTCTATTGCTGTACTCACTTCTCGCGCTCGCTCAGCAACAAACACCGCAACCGCCTTTCACGGTCAGCGTGTCCACCCAACTCGTCATCCAGACTGTTTCCGTTACTGATAAGGACGGTAAAGCGCTGACGGGCCTCACTGCCGACGACTTTACCGTCACCGAAGACAACGTCCCCCAGACTATCAAACTCTTCGAGTTTCAGAAGATTGACGACTCGGTGGCTCCCCGAACCGTCGTGCCGGCGCAGCAGCAATTCGCCGCCGCGCTGCAGCCGACGACCACTCGTATCTCTCCCGTCCCCGACGGGGACACGCGTTACCAGGATCGGCGACTTCTGGCGATCTATTTCGACATGTCCGCTCTCGATCCGATCGACAGGTTTCGCGCTCTGACGGCTGCACAGGCCTTCATCGAAAAGGAGATGAAAGGCCCGGATCTCGTGGCGCTTTTCACCTACTCCGACGGCTCTGTCCGTGTCCGCCGCGACTTTACGGACAACAAGGACGCCCTGATCGAGTCCATTCAAAGACTGCTCTACCCGAAAGACACGGACGTCGCCGAAGATACCGCTACCGATTTTGGCCAGAACAACGGTGAATTCAACCTCTTCAACACGGACCGCCAGCTCGCAGCTCTCCAGACCGCCGTCAATATGCTCGGCGCACTCAGGGAAAAGAAATCACTGATCTACTTCGCGAGCGGCTTGAGTCTCAACGGTGTCGACAACCAAGCGCAGCTTCGTGCAACGCTTAACGCAGCGCGTCGAGCGAACGTCTCGTTCTATCCGGTCGATGCGCGCGGTCTCGTCGCGACCGCCCCCATGGGGAATGCGAGTCAGAAGTCTCCCGGCGGTCTTGGCATGTACACCGGCGCCACTGCGATGGCGTCGTTGCGTGTCCTGCAGCGATCGCAGGACGCGCTCTACACGCTGGCAGCGGACACGGGCGGCAAGGCGCTCCTGGACTCCAACGACTTGTCCCTCGGCATTGTGCGCGCGCAGCAGGCGCAGTTCAGCTACTACATCCTGGGTTACTACTCGACCAACACCAACCGCGACGGCAGGTTGCGCAAAGTCAAGGTGACTCTCAAGGATCGAAGCGCAGATCTCTCGTATCGCGAGTCCTATTACGCCGACAAGGAGTTCAGCAAGTATTCGACAGCCGACAAGGAACGGCAACTCGAAGAGGCGATGATGCTGGGCAATCCGATTACGGACATTACGATCGTCATGGAGATGAATTATTTTCGGCTGAACAACGCCGAATACTTCGTCCCGCTTGCCGTGAAGATTCCCGGTAGCGAGCTGGTTCTCGCACAAAAGGAAGGCGCGGAACGCACGGTCATCGACTTCATCTGGGAGATCAAGGACGAATCGGGAGGTACCACGTCGAACAATCGAGATAAGGTTGAGATCAAGCTCAAGGGGGAGACGGCAGGCCGGCTCGCATCCAGCCCGGTACAGTACGACGGGGGATTCACGCTGTTTCCCGGAAAATACACGATCAAGTTCCTGGCGAGGAATGCGGAGACCGGAAGGATCGGGACTTTTCAGTCGACTTTCGTTGTTCCGAACCTGAACAAGGAAACGACGCGCCTGCTAACGAGTTCTGTCGTGTTGAGCAGCCAGCGCGTGGCAATGGCCGATGCATTGTTCAATACGGGGAAGACTAGAGAAGCACGCGAGCAAGCGACCAACCCGCTGATTGAAGATGGGCAGAAGCTGATCCCAAGTGTCACGCGGGTGTTCAGCCGCAGTCGCGACCTTTACATATACCTCCAGGCGTACGAGCGCGATGCCGCCACGATGCATCCGCTTGCAGCTGTCGTCACGCTGTTAAAAGGCGAAGAAGTTGTCTTTGAATCTCCCGCATACACCGTGACCGAAGGCATGGACCCGAAATCAAAGGCAGTCCCTTTCAAGCTGTCGCTCCCTCTTGGGACGGTCGAGCCGGGGGAGTATGTATTTCAGATTAATGTTTTGGATCCCACGGTGCAGAAAGCTGCGTTCTGGCAGGCACCGATAAAGATCGTTCCTTAATGATTCAAGCCAACCTAAGGAGGCTTCGTATGAAACTCAGACTCATTGCAGTGCTTGCAATGATATTGTCCTCGGCCGTTGCGCTATTCGGACAGGATCTGGCGGGCACCTGGCAAGGTACGCTCGCTCCGCCGGGCCCGCCCCCGCTGCGTGTCGTCTTCAAGATTGCGGGTGCTGACGGGAAGTTCACCGGGCAGGGCTTTTCTATCGATCAAGGCGCCCAGCCAATCCCGATGAGTGCGATCTCCGTCCAGGGACGCACAGTGAAATTCAGGATGGAGGCCATCAACGCCAGCTATGAAGGGACCTTTGGAGCCGACGGGAATGTCATCAATGGGTCGATGACTCAGGGAATGCCGTTGCCGCTCAACCTCACTCGCGCAACACCCGCAACCGCCTGGGCCATTCCCGAGCCACCCCCGCCGCCCAAACCGATGGACCCGGCGGCGGATCCCGGAATCGAAGTCGCCACTGTGAAGCCTAGCCCGCCCGATGCTCGTGGCCGCCTCTATACTGTGCGCGGCGCGCAAGTAATGGCGATCAATGTCACCCTGCTTAACCTGATTACATTCGCCTACGATCTGCACGAACGGCAGGTAACCGGCGGTCCGGCATGGATGTCCACGGACAGGTTCGAGGTCGCGATCAAACCGGATGTTCCGGGCCAGCCCAACAACACGCAATTCAAGAAGATTTTTCAAAAGGCGCTGGCGGATCGATTCCAGCTGAAGTTCCATACGGAGAAGCGTGAGCTATCCGTTTACGCGATAACGCTTCCGGCGAATACCAAGCACAAACTCACCACATCGCCCTCAGACAATAATCTTCCCAATCTGATCTTCCCTAGACCGGGCTTGCTTCCAGCCCAAAACGCAACGATGAACGAATTCGCCAGTGTTCTTCAGAGCGCTGTTATGGATCGGCCTGTAATCAACCAAACCAATATTGAAGGACGATATAACTTCACCCTCGACTGGACTCCTGATGAATTTCAATTTGCGAGCTTTGGTCCACGTCAGGGCCCCTTGCCCGACACTGGAAAGCCGAACATCTTTCAGGCATTCCAGGACCAGCTGGGATTAAAGCTCGAATCCACGAAGGCTCCGGCCGACGCTCTGGTTATTGATAAGGTCGAGAAACCGTCGGAGAACTAAAAGAATCGCGTTGCGATTGGGCAACCCGAGGGGCTGTAACGACTATGAAGGGTTGAGCGAGTGACGCTCAACCCTCGTTCACTTTCTCCAAACTGATACTACTGCGCGGGGAACATCGTGGACGTCTTATCGCACGTTCTTCGACAGCCAGTCCAACAGCAGATCAGCGATTTCCTGGCTGTTCTTCTCCAGCATCAGCATGTGGCCATTGCCGTGAAGTCCGGCATCTCCGAGTTTGACCCACGTGGGATGAACTCCGGCCTGCTCAAGAAACTTCACGGTGCAGTGATCGTACGTGGCGTGGTATGAGGCCTCGGCGGTAACAATAAGGATGGGCATCTTCTGCAGATTCGGAAGGCGCCGCGCTGGAGCTTTTTGAAGCCAGCATCGAACGACGTCCGGATGGTCCGGCTTCTCTTCTCTAACCACCGAAAGGTCGGACGGATTCGCGGCGGCCGGTTCGTACGTGAGCGGAGCCGCGGTCGGTCCCCAGACGCGATAGGACATCGCCGCATCCCGAAACCAATCCGGTGCGCCGATATTCTCGATATCGAAGAACGGCGGCCCGCTAGGTTCAAGAGCGACGACGGCCTTGACCAGATTCGGCCGCATGTCTGCGACTGGCCAACCGAAGGCGCCCGACTGAGAGTGCGTCATTACGATCGCCGGCCCGATCGTGTCGAGCAACGCGACGAGCGCATCGCGGTTGAAGAGAGTCGCACTGGCGGCGGGAATTGATGGCAACTGCGAAGCAAAGAACTGATCGAAGGTCGCGTCGCCTGGAGCGCCTTTCCCCGGCCACTGCGTGTGCAGTCGAGCCTGTGGCCAGAGGTTGTAACGCTCGGGCGCCACGAAGCGTCGCTGAACGTTGTCGATGTCCGGCATGACCAGCTGCGACAACGGGCCGTAAGTGTCGGGTTGGTACGCGGCGCGGCCCCGTCCCGGTTGATCGACGATGTAAACGGCGTAGCCATTCCGAAGAAAATACTGCGCCCATCCTTCGCGCCCATCCGAAGTCCCGGTGAAATTCGTCCCTGATTGACCGAGACCGTGAATCATGAGAATCGGCCAGGGATGCGTTTGCATCGCCGGTATCTGATATTCGGCATAAATCTGACCGCCCATGACCTGGCGGTCGTTAGCCGTGGAGTATTTCGTTCCCGCGAAGAGATAGCCCTGACGCGCGATGGAGAGGGGTGGCGCGTTCTGGGTACGTTGCGCCACCGCGGAAACACAGATGCCAAGCAACAGCGCTCCAATCTTCAATGTCTTCGAGTGGCGATTCATCGCGGATGTTTCCTCCAGAAATCCAAGACGGCCTTGTTGAAGACGTCAGGTCTTTCCCAATACGCCGAGTGACCGGCTTCAGCAACGACCATGGACTGCGCCCCTTTGATATGCGCTGTAAACAACTTCAACACCGGTGGAGGCGCGTACATATCCGCGTCTCCTGTGATCAGCAGCACGGGAAGCTTGATTGTATCGAGCATCGCGAATGTCATTCGATTCCGATAGGGCTGAGCCGCCGCGCCGCTCTGTCGGCTCTTTTTTTCGAGTTCCATCCATCGGCGTACACCTTCGGGTTCCGCTGCGCGGTACGCGGGGCCCAATTCCCGCAGTTCGGGAGGCATGGCATCGAATTGCGGCGGACGGAGCCGGCGTCCCAGTTCGAGGTAGTCCGCATCCTGCATCCCGCCGATGCTGTTGGCGATAACAAGGCTGCGTAGCTGCATGGGAAACGAAAGCGCGTAATCGAAGGCGACGAATCCCCCGCCCGCAGTACCCAACAGATGAAACCGATCGATCCCCAGGGACTGCATCAAGGCGTGAAGATCATCAGCCGCTGTTCCCCCCTCCGCTCCCGCCAACGACTCGGATTTTCCCCAGCCACGACGATCTAAAGCGATCACGCGATATCCTGCGGAAGCAAAGACAGACATCTGGCGATCCCAGTTATCGCTGCTTCCCGTATTCGCATGAAGAAGGACGATTGGAATTCCTCTTCCTCCCGTGTCCTTGTACCAAAGCCGGACACCGGGAAGATTGGCGTAGGCTTCGTGAGCCTGCGAAAAAGCAAGCGGAGTCAGGAGGCTGAAGCAGACGAGGTGGCAAACCCACATTCTCATACGCTGGGCCGGTATGTTAGGCGACGTAGCGTTTCACCGTCAAAACACATCTTTAGCCAAGTTGCTGCACTAGAACAGTCTTCATTCCTGCGCGTCGATGGCGAGGACGTCGGTGCGATCCAACATCTTGCCGATGGCCTGACTCGCAAGAAAGGCTTCCCCGAAGAGAACAAGGGACGCTGCGAGGGCGGGCACGACGACGAAGACGCTGCCGGTGAGAAAATAGAGCCCAAGCCCGACGAGCACGGCAACCAGAGCGGCCGGCACGACAGCAACCACCAGCACAACCAGCATTCCGAACATCATGATCATGCGCTGGCCCATAACATCGATGCCGCGAGGGCGGTTGATATTCGTCACGACCCACGAGGGCCACATCACGGCGATCGCGTTCTGCGCAAGCAATTGAAGCAGGATGATTCCCGGCGCGAGGACAATCGCAGCCACGATAACCGACGGTCCGATCCTGTCGGTTCGTCCTAACGCGAGTTCGCCGATCCCGCTGCACCATGCGATCGCCGTGAGCAGCGCCGCCGGAGCCATTACTTCCCCACGCACGAGAGTTGCGCCATTCAATGGCCAGGTCTTGATGAGCGCGAGATTGACGAGATCCTGACGGAGGTCGTTCCGCGCGAGCTGCGGACCGAACAGGATCGTGAACCCAAAGACGATCAGGGACAGGCCGGCGAATGCTGCTCCCGTTCTGCCCGACCCTCCAACGCGAGCGAAGGTTGTGATGATCAGCAAGATCGGGACGAATCGCAAGAGAGTCCGTAGCGAAGCGTAGCGCCCGAGCAGGATCAGGTTCTTCCAGAAGATCGCCATTTCCGGACGACCTTCCAAGGAAAGCGGAAAAGGCGTCTGCGTGGCGGATCGGGGTTTCGCCGCGGGAGGCTGCTGCCCCTTCCGGATGCGCGCGATTTTTTCGGCGAGCTCTGCCGACGCTTCTTCGAATCTTGCGTCCGATCGAATGACCCACGCGTAGTTCAACGCGAGTATTAGCAAAGCCCAGGGTACCGCGCGCAGAAACTCCGTCGGCGTCTCGGCGGCCGGCACCCGCACCACCGCGCGAAAAGGCAACATCACGATGCCCGACGCGCCTGTCGTGGCTAGTCGCCAGAACTCTGCGAGCACGTCCGCGGATCTTAACGACACGAGCGTTGGCCAGTCGAAAATGATGGTCGCGGCCAGGATCATCGTTGCCCCAACAACGACCGCCAGCGGCAACCACTGCCGCGCAAGGCCCGCCATTCCGTGTGAGCCCAGACTTTCCCGGCTGAGCGATATGCCAGTGAGGTGCAAGTTGAGAATCGTCATGAACAGCGCCATCCCTACGAAGAACATCAGGCTTGAGAGATTCCATGGGCGGAAGACGAGCGTCATGAATGCGCTGCTGATCAGGACACCGGTCTGTGACCGTAGCAGTTTGTAGCGAATGAGCTCTCGGCGTGTGAATGGCGCAGGAAATAAGAACTGCACATCCGATTGCGAGAAATTCAGCGCCGGCCGCTTTCTGCCCGCCGGGATCCACGCCGTCGCACAGGCCACGAAGAGAAACGCCGCGCCACCCAGTTCAAAAGGCGACCGTACGCCACTTGCTACGGGCGACACCGTGGGGGCGAAGCGCAGTCGTGCGCGCGGCGTAGCAAACACCATCCAGAAATAGGCGAGGCCAACGACCATCCCGATGAGATAGCGCGGTTGCTTGAGGCGTTTCAAACGGACGCGCACGCGGTTTCGCAAGGAACAGAGCGTGAGATAAAGTAGCGGCCCCATCAGGATTCCGGGGCTGTTACTTTCAGGAAGATTTGCTCGAGCGTTGATCCTTCGGCAGCCGCATGCGCTGAGAGTTCCGCAATCGTTCCGTCCGCGACTTTCTTGCCGCGGTCGATGATAACAACACGGGTGCAGATCTCTTCGACCAGAGGAAGCAGGTGTGACGAGACGATGATGGCGCCTCCTGCCTGTCCCCGAGCCACGATAGTCGTCTTCATATGACGGATGCCGAGCGGATCCAAACCTGTCAGAGGTTCGTCGAAAAGCAGCGCTCTCGGCTCATGCAGCAGTCCACAGGCAATCGCCACTTTCTGTTTCATGCCGCGTGAAAGCTCGCTGGGCAAAGAATTCTCCTTGCCGGTCAGCTGCAACTCGTCGAGTAGAAGTTTCGAACGCGACTCGAAATCGCGAACCTGGTAGATGCGCCCGGTGAGACGCAGATGCTCGGCAACGGTGAGGTAATCGAACAAGTGAGGCTCGTCGGCCATGAAAGCGAGATGACGCTTGGCTTCAACGGGATCTCGTACGATATCGTGCCCGTCGATCGTGATGGTGCCTGCGCTGGGTGACTGGATCCCCACGATGCATCGCAATGTAGAGGTTTTGCCGGCACCGTTTGGCCCGATGAGCCCTACGATCTCTCCGGAACCTACCGTGAACGAAAAATCATCCACAGCCTTTAGTTCGCCGTAGACCTTTGTGACATGACTAAGAGTGATCACGTGCTGGCGATTATACGTTAAGCAGAATTAGCCGCGATTTGTGACAGTGCCTCTAGCCGTAACCCCTTGTGTGCCGAGGAATTAAGGAGGGGGCTGTTGTTAGTTGTCGCAGATCTACTCTGAAAAGGTTGAAATGAGGTTTCAACCGCGAGATTGAACGTCGTTGAACCACGCACGAATGTGTTGTGCGAGACTTCGCGATGCCGTCGCATCCTTCCGCAAACGAACATCTACGCTGACGATCTGGACTTCAGGCGAGCTTTCGAATTCCACTCTGGATGGCGATACGTTGGAGAGGAGTGATTCTTCGAACACCATACTCCCGGTTTGGGGACAGGACGCGGTGGCGAAGCGCTGCTGCAACGACTTCCCTGAATAATCGTAAGCTCGGACCGATACATAAATGCCAGCCGGATGCTTGCATTCGACTCGCACTCTCGCGTCCGTGATCGTCGGCCCGACCTCTTCGCCAGGGCGTGACCATACCGTCGAATGGGCCGGTTCGCCCGGGCGTATGTTTGCGGGAGTGAAGCCATACCCAAGCCGATACAGCGTCACATCTCCGACGCGCAGTTCGCGTTCCGCAACCCCCGCTGTCAGTGCCTGCTGCAACCTCACCGTTTGCGACGAATCGGTCACAAGGAGATGACTGATTCCAAGATGATGGAAGACATCACTCCATGAGTCCGGTTCAGGGTCCGGGCCGCCAGCGAATAGTCTGCGAGCGACTTCCGGGTCATACCATCCCGTCGTGAATCCACGCCCCCCGAAGGCCGCACCAAAAGGCCGGGTCTGGTCGGCCAGCAAGACGCGGACTTCTTTTCCATACTGGTTTTCAATGTAGTCGGCGACCAGACGTTCCGGCGCGTACGATCGAAGGATCTTTTCTCTCCCTTCGGGATCGTTTACGACGGTTCTTACCAGGCCGGCCTTGAATAGCCACGAAAAGTTTGGGGCATAGAGGGTATTCAGCGCGATGAGACAAATAAAAACGAATGCCAGCACGCGTAGAGAAACAATCTTACGCAGCGAAACCGCAAAAACCGGCAGGAGGAGCACAAGCATCGGAAAAAAGTAACGGAAGTATTGTGACTGGTGGAACACCAGGCTCGCTCCCACGAGTGCGCAAATCGCAACGCCTCGAGTGCGGCTTCTAACGAGCGCAATCGGCAGAGCGCCTGCAAGCGCCAGCCACTGGAAGCCTGCCGTGCCGGGGAGGCACTCACAATAGTCGCCCGTCGCGAAGGTCAGCTGCCAAAGGATATCCGGCCGTATTCCCGTTAACCAGCGCGTGTCTACGAAATTCTCCGAAGCGAAGAACTCGGATTTAAACCAGCCATTAAAAAGGGGCAATACCGGATTACCGGTTAGAAGTGCAGCATACGTGTAACTTGATCCGGCGATGAGGACGGCGAGGACTGCAGCGACACCAAACTCGCGCCACAGCAGCTTTCCCCGCCAGCGGACTATTAGCCATAACGCGAAAGGGGCCATGCCCAGGATGTTTGACATCTTGAGCCCAATGCTCACGGCGATGCAGATGGACAGGAGGATCAGCCTGCCTGAGTCCGCCTTTCGCGGCGCGCTGACAAGAATCAACGCCGCGGCAGGATACAAAGCAACGGCAGGCAATTCGCCCTGCATGGACCAAAGCAGCCCATACATCAAAGGAATGCTTCCGACAGATCCGACCGCTAGCCAACCCGATTGAGACGTACCGCCCAGCCTTCGATTCAGCTCCAGGACCAGCAATACTGCCAATGCTAACCACAGGAGGTTTACGGATGAACGGGCGTCTTCACCAGCAATCACCTGAGTGATTCCCTGGACCACATCTCCCAGCCATGGAGCAAGCGCCCATACCTGCGACGCGGCGTCCATCCGATAATGCGCGCTTGTTCGAAGCTCCGTGGGCAGACCCATGTGATAGGCAACGTCATCGAACCCCATGGTGGGAAGCCATGTGCCGGTTGAGGCCAGACCCAACGCCATCAGCGCCACTGCGGCCAACCGCGGCGATGCGTTAACTCTCAATTGCCATACTTTCCGTTGGTCCAGCAGAATTTTCGCAATCGCTCTTCTCCGCCACCAACAAATAGCCAGCGCGACGATCACATAACCTCTATGGAAATGAATCGGGAACGGCAGGAGCCACCCTGTTATTCCCGCAATGATGCCCAAACCCGAAATCACGGCAAAAGCCAACCGGGAGGGAACTCGTTTAGGGAGTAGCAGGCTTCCTGCTCCGGCGGCCGCGGCGGTAACCAGAAGCACGCTGAGGACAGGCACAATGCCCACAAGCAGGACGTGGTACGCGAACCAGACGAGAAGCAGGGAATTGGCGTATCGCATGGGATAGACAAATCTCAAGACCCATGAAATCACTGCAGTGATGGCCGCGAACCGTATGGCGTCTCTGGCCACGTCAATCGGAAGTGACGACCAAATGTTCGTCGATACGAATCCTGCGATCAGGGTTCCTAACCCCAGCGCGAGCAGAATCAGCGTCGCGATTCGGAGAAAGCGTGTCTGGTCTCTCACGGTGTCTGGTAATCCATAGTGAGGGGAAATTGTAGATGAGGCAGAGTCGGTTTCAACTAAAACAGCATCGACGTACCGGGTCGATAACTTCGACTTCAATATCGGCTTCGGTCCAATCCGCTTGCACGCACAACGCTCGTTTGCGTATTCTCCTGTCAGAAATTGCGGCACTGCTGAACCTTATAGATGAAGCAAGATCTTCGCCTTCTAACGACTGTTTTACCCAAAGACCAGTACGGTGCAACGGACGCTCGAAGCGTCTCGGAGCGCGGCGCGATGCGGCTCGCGGTCATTGTCCCGTGTTATAAGGTTGAGAATCACATCGCGCGCGTGATCGGCCTCATTCCGGATTGGGTCGCCTACATCATCGCGGTTAATGACTCGAGCCCGGACGGAACAGGCGAGGTGCTTTCAAAACTGGCCTCGGAAGAGCCTCGCCTACACGTTCTGACGCACACTCAAAACCAGGGAGTCGGCGGCGCCGTAGTTACTGGGTTCAGGAAGGCACTCGAGTTGTCCGCGGATTTTGTTGTCAAGATCGACGGCGACGGGCAGATGGACCCTTCGGAATTGCCTCGTTTGCTGCTGCCACTTCTGGATGGGAGCGCGGACTACGCCAAAGGCAACCGCTTTCGCAGCGTGACGGATATTCTGCAGATGCCTCTGACGCGACGCTTCGGCAATGTCGCGCTAACTTTTCTGAACAAATTCGCATCCGGTTACTGGCACGTTTTCGATCCTCAAAACGGCTATGTCGCTATCCCGAAAGAATGGTTGCAGCGTCTCTCGTTGGAGTATCTCGACAAGAGATTCTTCTTCGAGAACTCGCTGCTGGTCGGGTTGAACATCGCAGGAGCTCGCGTGGCGGACGTCCCAATGCGTGCCGTTTACGGCGAGGAGAAATCAAATCTCAGGATTCCTCGTATCCTGGGAGGATTCCCGATTCGCCTTTTCAAAGCGGCGGTCCACCGGATTCTTATGAAGTATCTGGTTTACGATGTCTCACCGATCGTCGTGTACCTGTTGGCCGGAGGAGTGTTCTTACTCTTTGGTGCAGTATTTGGCGGGTATCACTGGCTTGCATCCATTCAGAGCGGCAAGGCGGCCTCCACGGGAACCGTGATGCTTGCGACGCTTCCCATTATCCTGGGATTCGAAATGTGGCTTCACGCTCTTCATCTGGACATAGTTCAATCGCCGCGCCCGGAACGGCCGGCGCGGCCGGTTCGAGTCGAGGACGTCCCCTTGTATTTCACTCGCGAATCAGGGTCGTCCGGAGATCGTCTCGGTTAAACGGCGCAACTGGCTGACTGTGGCCCGCTGCTGCGCATCGATTTTTGCCTGCGGAATTTCTTCGTCTGCGAGATCGGTGTAATGTTCGGGCAGGATGAGAGAGCGGTCGAAGTCCCGAGGAACGGACTCGATGTCGAAGTCAGCGTCGGAGAGACCGTCGTACTTTATGATCGCATTCGTCCAGTTGAAGAGCCAGAACTGGAAAATGCCGAAAAGCCGCGGGTGCTTCCGGGATCGAGAGAGCACAAGCAGAAACCCGCGCAACGTGTAAAACATCACGCGTGGACGTGCCGCGATCTGGAAAGCACGCTGCATAAGCATTCTGATAGCGCCGGAACTCTTGAAGACCATGGAGATGTACTTACCAAGGCTGCCATAGCCCTTCGATTTCAAGGGCACGTAGTTCCCACGGTCAAGGTTGTCCAGGAAATTCTCGAGCCGTTCGTATTGATAAGGTCCTGCACAAAATCGAGAAACGAACGACCGGTAGCCACCGATCATTTCGTCGCGCGGCATCAGGTACCTGATGTTGGTGCAATATTTGTAACCGCCGAGACTATTCTTGTTATTGCGCAATCGCCCCGAGAGCTTCATCCGCCGGAAAAGCGGCGTTCCCGGTAGAGCCGTCAACAGCGAAGGATCGCCGGAAATCAGGCCCGCCCTGGCCATTCCCTCAAGCGTCAGACCGAACGAAGCCGGAGTGTCCGAGTCGAAGCCGAAGATGAGGCCGGCGACGACTGCGAATCCGTAAGACTGAATCTCCCGCAACGTGGCAATCATATCCGACGCTGTGTTCTGTACTTTGGCCGTTTCGAGAAGAGAGTTGTTGCTGAAGCTCTCGACCCCGATAAACAACATGTCGAAATTCGCCTGCCGCAGCTTGCGAAGAAGTTTTGGGTGTCTGGCGACGTTAATGGTCAACCATGTATAGAGAGCGACGCAGAAGCCCGTACGCTCCTGCCATTCGATGATACGGTCGAGAACTTCTTCAGCCCACCGAAGATCTCCGATGAAATTGTCGGCGGCGCAAAGTACCTGTCGGATGCCCAGGCGCGCCATATGATCAAGTTCGGACACAATGTGTTCGGCAGGAAAGTTGTGCGCGCGGTTATTGTCGGGGAGCACACGAATGTCGCAGAACTCGCAGAGGAAGGGACAGCCTCGCGACACTTCGAGAACGCCGCCGTAGTAACGGCTGTGTGTCGCGTCAAGGAACGGTCGATAAAATGGACGTACCTCCGCGACGTTGAAGCGCTCTCTGGTCTCGACGAATTTTGGCAGGTTCGACCCTTTCTCAAGAAGCCGGATAAACCGAGGAAATGCCTCCTCTCCGTCGCCGATAAGGACATGGTCAAACATTGCAAGCTTGGCGCTCTCGCCTGCCTGGTTCATAGACCACGTGATGGGGCCGCCAATAGCAAAGATGGAGTCGGGGTACAGCTGTCGCAACTTGCCATGCACAGAGACGATCGTCTCGTAGTCCTGATTGATCCCGCTGAAAACGAACAGATCCGCACGCGGAACGCGATCCGCCTTGTCGAAGCGCATGTCGTAAAGCTGCAGAGCATACCGTCCAGGGTCCTCCACGTAGGCAGCGAGGGTATACGCCCATACCGGCATGAACATCGCCCCGTACTGCTGAGTCTCAGCAAGGAACGCGTCGGGTGAATGAATGAAGGTGATGTTTCTGATGTCGCAGGACTTCATCGGATCCTAAGACTACGCGGAGTGGAGAGGCTTTTCCATGATCAAAAAATCAATTTCCGCAAAATTCTCTAAACGACGAAAATTCTGAGTGGCGGAAACTTTGGCGTAAGTTTCACCTGCATAGACAATCGATCAGGTATGCACCAAAAAGCAGCGCCGATCGCGTGTCATGCTAGTATCCCTCGGATTAATCCCGAGTTTGAGTCTTCGGAGGCAAGATGCAACCTCGTGCATTCGTTGTCATGCCGTTCGGAAAAAAGAAACCGCATGGGTTTAGCAAGCCGAATGCTTCGAAATCCATCCCTGAAGTCAACTTCGATCAGATCTACGAGCATCTCTTCATGCCCGCGCTGCACAAGGCGGGCTATGAAGTTGCGAGAGCAGATAGCGAGCCCATTGCGGGGGATATTCGCACGGACATGTTCTTCGAGCTGGTAACAGCCGACCTCGTCGTTGCGGACATCAGCATCCTCAATGCAAACGTGTACTACGAGCTTGGCGTCAGGCATGGTATCTGCCCACGCGGGGTGTTCATCGTCAACGCCAGCGTGGCCGTATCTCCCCCGTTTGACGTTGCGCCCGACCGAAGCTTTAGCTATGACGTCTCTCCTTTCATCGGGCCGCGCCGCGGCACCTCCAAAGGCTCCATTCGCACCAATGGAGAGCGGCTTCGCGAGGAGGTGGAGCGACTCTCGAAGAAATTTCGCGACGCCAGTGCAGTGGATCGAGAGGCCATAGGAAGTCCAGTCTATTCCCATTTGCCAGGCTTGAAGCCGGTCGACTGGCAAGGGATCGAGACATCCAAAGCAAAATACTTCAGCGCTCTGCAAGATGACTGGCTCGACTGCGTCAAAGCCGCCCAGGCGAATGGTCATCCCGGAGACATTCTGACTCTGGCCATGAATGCGCCAACTCGCATACACGAAGCGCGGATCTTATACGAGGCGGCGATCGCGCTGATCAACCTCTCCCGTTATGCTGCAGCCGAGAAAGTGCTCGCAGACGTGATCCGGCTCAGTCCCGACAGGACAGAAGCGGAGCTGGACCTCGCACTCGTGGCCTCGCATCTCGGCAAGACAACGGCCGCCGAACATCAGCTCAGAAAAATTCTGGAGCAGCATAAGGAAGATCCCAGGGCTGCCGATCTTTTGGGACAAGTGTTCCGACACCTCTGGCGCCTGTCGTGGCAGGCCCAATCGAGTGGATCACAGCGACAGGATAAAGCCAGGAATGCGTCTCAGCTTGCGGTTTCGGCTGTCCACAGTTTTGCCCGTGCGCATCAAAGTGATCCCAGGGCGTACTTTGCCGGCTTCAATGCATTGATGCTCGCCTTCGTGCTTCGCGAGATCGGAATTCCGCAGTGCGAGATCTGCTCGGGCCAGGCCCCGGAATTGACACCCATAGACCTGGATACGCTTAAAACCCTCGTGCGCTATACGGCCTCCAACCAACAGCAGCAAGCCCTTGAAGAAGGCAATTACGTGGACCAGTTCTGGTGCACCACGACGCTGGCCGGCCTACATCTGATCGAAGGAGATGTTGAAGCGGGAATACAGAAGGTCCGGGAGGCGTGCGCAATACCAGCGGCGACTGCGTTCCAGTTGCAAACGTTCCGTGATCGGTTGAGGCTGCTCGCCGAATTGGACGTCCGTCGAGAACCCGTGCAACGAGCGCTCGACGTCATCGATCCCGCCCTGAGGGAAAGAACCGGCGGGTGCACCTGCAGACGCGTGTTTCTGTGGCATGGCTACGGGATTGATCAACCCGGCCGCAAGAAATCCCACTTCCCATCTGATCGCGTTCAGGAAGTCTCCGCCCAGATCAGGCATCACATACAGGATTGGAAATTGAACTCAAGTGACCTGGCAATTTGTGGGGGCATGAGCGAGAGCGACATCCTCTTCGCTGAAATCTGCCTGGAGCAGGGTGCCGACGTTCGGATCATGCTGCGTCAACCGTTCGGACAGGAGACGCAAAATGCCGTATGGCCTCCCTTTGCATCCGACGCCTGGCGTCAGCGTTTTCATAACCTTGTATCGCAAAACAACAAGCAACTCGAGATTTGGTTGGATACGAAGCACCTCGGTGTACCACCGGTCAGCTCCGGTGATCAAGATCCTCAGAAATTCGCGCGCCTGCGCCACAAGCAGTGGCTGATGAACACCGCCAAGATGGAAGCCACACAAACGCCGTCGGAAGCGCCGACGATGACCCTTCATGGGCTGTTCCTTTGGGACAGCCCAGGCGTGCAGGACGATCCCG
>Ga0105248_10001480_pt1 | contig 26140 bp, 24 predicted proteins | sample KBSS34metaG_FD_81524 | JGI IMG/M metagenome (GOLD analysis project Ga0105248, IMG submission 81524) | Switchgrass rhizosphere microbial communities from Kellogg Biological Station, Michigan, USA - KBS S3-4 metaG | ecosystem: Host-associated > Plants > Roots > Rhizosphere > Soil | place... | reverse complement strand
TGCTTGGCGGCTGACTGCGCGTGCGCCCACATGTCCGCGAGCGCCCGGCGCGACGCGTCTGGATAGTCGGCAAAGTTCCAGGGAGCCGCGATCGTCACGACCCGCTCGACGGGGATGAGGTTGGCGGCGGCGATCGCCATCGTCCCGCCGAGGCAATAGCCCGCGAGCGTGACCGGCTCCGCGATCCTGCGCACCAGCGGAAGAAGCAATTCCTCGACGTGACCTGCGACCGACAGGCCGCCACGCGCATCCGCCTTGCCCCAGTCGAGCAGCAAGGCCCGGCGGCCCATGCGTGCGATGGCGGCGGTGAGTGACACCTCCTCGTCGAGATCGAGGATTCGCGGCGGATTGATCAGCGAGGGAACGAGCAGGACCGGTGGCCCGCTGCCGCCATGATCGCGCAGCGAAGCGCCGCCGACCCGCGCGATCTCGGGCTGCGGCGCCGGCCGCTCCCGGCGCGGCGCCCGCTCGTAGGCGCGCAGGCCAGCGAGCGCAGCGCGCGCCAGTTCCGGCTCGCGCGCAGACACTTTGCGTACCAATTCGAGAAAAAGCGGCAACGGCCGCGGAGCGCGTTCGTGTTGCAGCGCACTATTGTCCGGTAGTAGGACCATCCCCGAGGTTGTGGGAGTGACTGATGGCGAAGTCCACGGGCAAGGTGACGATCAAGAAGTACGCCAACCGGCGACTCTACGACACTGAGAGCTCAACCTACATCACGCTCGACCGCCTGGCGCACATGGTGCGCGAGGGCCGCGAGTTCGAAGTGGTCGACGCCAAGAGCGGCGAGGACATCACCCGGCAGGTCCTCACTCAGATCATCGTGGATGAGGAAGCACGCGGCGCAACCATGCTGCCGCTGAACTTCCTCAAGCAGCTCATCGGCCTCTATGGCAACTCGATGCAGAATTTCGTGCCCTCCTATCTCGAAGCAGCGATGGACGCGTTCCAGCGCAACCAGAGCGCGGTGAAAGACGCGTTCGGCGGCAACATGTTCGCCGACCTCGCCAAGCGAAACATGGCGATGTTCGAGGACGCCGCACAGGCTTTGTCCGGCAAACCAAAATCGGAAGCAAAGCCGACCGGCAGCGACGTCGACGAGCTCAAGGCGGAGCTTGCCGCGCTCCAGGCCAAAGTCGACCGGCTGACGCGCTGACGATCATGACATTTTCAATTGCCGCGGCGCTTGCGCTGGCCGTCCAGACGTCGCCCGCGCCCGCCGCGCAGACGTCGCCTGCGACCGCCGGGACGCCCGTCGAATCGAACCTCGAATATGCGATGCCGATCGCGGGAAACTGGGCCTATTCGAGCACCGCGAACGGGAGCGAAGCCACTTTCTCGAACGAGAGCGGCGTCGCCCAGCTGACGATCCGGTGCACGCGGTCGAATCGGCAGATCGCGCTGCTCAAGGCGGCATCGTCGGCGGCGCCGTCGATGTGGGTGTGGACGAGCTCGGAGAAGAAGTATCTGCCGGCCAACTATGACGCGGCAGCGGCACGCGTGAGCGCCGAGCTGGGCGCGTACGACCCGCTTCTGGACGCGATTGCTTCCAGTCGAGGAAGGGTCGGGTTCAGCACGTCAGGCCTTGCGGCATTGATCGTGCCGCCCTGGTCTGAAGTCGGAAGAGTAATCGAGGATTGCCGCGTCTGAATCGCCGGCACGAAGCGAAGAATTCTGACGCAAATTCGCGCGATTACAAGTCTTGTGTTGGTGCGCGCATGTGACATCTTCGACGTGGCTTCAACGCAGCGAAAGGAGGTGATCCGATGTCTCATGGTTCAGCAGGGAGGTCGGAAAGGGGTGCTCGTTCGCTCTGAGCTGACGGACGGCCACATCTCCGGCCGCTGACCATGTCGAAGGGCATCGCTGCGAATACGCGGCGGTGCCCTTTACATTTTCAGCGGCGATCATTTCTGGGGCGTGCGCGTCATTAGGGAACCGAAACGGCCCTGAAGTGTCTTCTTCCGCAGCGACGGAGGGAGACAACAGATGGCAAAATCTCCACGTAAGAGTTCTTCAGGTTCAACTTCTTCACGTTCATCGAGCTCGAGTTCGAGCGACACGATGGACAAACTCGCCAAGGCCGCGATGAGCAAGGAAATGCTCGCTGCCGGCCTCGCCGCGGCCGCTGCTGCGATCAGCGCCAGCCCGGCTGCGCGCAAGAAGATCCGCGACGCCGGACTCGACGCCGCCGACACCGCATCGCAGGCGGCAAGCAACGTCGTCTCGAGCGCAACCAAGCTCGGCTCGATCATCGCGGAAGCGGTCGCCGATGCGGCGCAGCGCGTGATGTCGGGCAAGTGGAGCTTCGAAGGTTCTGCGAGCAGCGGCGGCGCGTCGACTTCGTCGTCCAGCTCGGCACGTAGCAGCAGCGGTTCGGGACGTTCGAGCAGCAGCACGCGGAAGGCAGCGACGGGCTCGCGCTCGGCAGGCGCGAAGAAGGCGTCGTCAACGCGCGCGAAATCGTCGAACACCGGCGCCACCCGCTTAACCGGAACGCGCGCCGCGACCGCCACGCGCAAGGCAAGCGGCGCAGCGAAATCTTCACGCAGCACGGGCACGCGCTCGCGTTCTCGGACCTCAAGCTCGCGCGGCAAGCGCGGCGGCGGCGGCGGGACGTCCGGCGGCGGAAGCTCGGGCGGTAACGGCGGCGGCGAAGCCTAAGCCGCGCGATCCTCGAACTGCAGGCGGGCCAGGCGCGCGTACAACCCTCCGTGCGCGCTCAGGCTCGCGTGCGTTCCCTCCTCGATGATTCGGCCCTGGTCCATCACGACGATGCGGTCGGCGGCGCGCACGGTGGCAAGGCGATGCGCAATGACGATCGTCGTGCGATCGGCCATCAGCCGGTCGAGCGCGTCCTGGACGAGGCGCTCGCTTTCGGCGTCGAGGGCGGACGTGGCTTCATCGAGCAAAAGGAGGGGCGCATCGCGGAGAAGAGCCCGAGCGATGGCGACGCGCTGGCGCTGGCCGCCTGACAGGCGCGCACCGCCTTCGCCCATATAAGTGTCGAGTCCCTCGGGCAGCGCACGCAGGAACTCCTCGGCGTTCGCGTCGCGCGCGGCCTGCCACAATTGCTCTTCGCTCGCGTCCCAGTTTCCGTAGCGAAGGTTGTCGCGCGCCGACGCAGCGAAGATGACGGTGTCCTGCGGGACGATGGCGATGCGCTGCCGCACGTCGGCCGGATCGGCATCGCGAAGGTCTACGCCGTCGAGCAGCACGCGGCCGACCTGCGGGTCGTAGAAGCGCTCGGCGAGCTGGAAGATCGTCGTCTTTCCCGCGCCCGAAGGACCGACCAGCGCGAGGCGTTCGCGCGGACGCACGCGCAGCGTGAAATCGTTGAGCGCCGACGTGTCCTGACGTGTCGGATAGTGGAATGTCACACACTCGAATTCGAGCGCGCCCTCAGGCGGCTCGGGCAACTTCGACGGGTGCGATGGAGCGGCGATATCCGGCTCGGCGTGGAGCAACTCCGCTAGGCGTTCCGAGGCACCGGCGGCGCGAAGAAGGTCGCCATAGACTTCCGTGAGGTTGCCGAAGGCGCCGGCGAGGAGGGCGCCGTACAGAACGAAGGCGGCAATCGTGCCGCCAGTCATTCGTCCCGCCGCGACCTGGTTGGCGCCCCCCCAGATCACCATCGTGATCGCGCTGAAGATCAGGAAGATGACAATCGCGGTCATGATCGCGCGCACCAGGATGCGACGCTTGGCGGTTTCGAAGACATTGTGCACGGCATCGCCGAAGCGCATCGTCTCGCGGTCCTGCTGATTGAACGCCTGTACGATCTTCATCGCACCGAGGACTTCGCTGGTAACGGCGCCGACGTTGGCTATGCGGTCCTGGCTGCGGGTCGAGATTGCGCGCACGCGGCGGCCCAGAATGGCGATCGGAAGAACGACGAGCAGCGAACCGCCCATGATCGACAGCGCGAGCCTGGGCGCCAGCGCGAACAGGATGATGACGCAGGCAATCCCGAGTATTGCGTTGCGAAGCGCGACCGAGACTGTGGTTCCGACCACTTGTTCGATGATCGTGGTGTCGACCGTGATCCGCGACGTGATCTCGGCCGGTCGGTTCTCCTCGAAGAAACCGGGCGACAGGCGCAGCAGGTTGCGATGCACGGCGAGACGGATGTCTGCGACCGTGCGCTCGCCGAGCCAGGAAACGAAGTAGAAGCGGGTCGCGGTCGCGAGCGCGAGCACGGCGACGAGCAGCAGAAGATATTCGAACCAGCGCGCGATATCGCTGGTGTTCCCGCCCGAGGCGAAGCCTTTGTCGATGATCAGCTTGAATGCGTAGGGCACGCCCGACGTCGCGCCGGCGGCGACGAGCAGCGCCAGCACCGCAATGGCGATATGGCCGGGGTATCGGAGCGCGAAACCCCACACCATCCGGAGGCTTTTGACAGAGCGTCCCTTCGGACGGTTTGCGGAGGGGATCGCCATGGGCGCCGTGTATCAGCGGTGCGGCAGCGCCTCAAATGAACGCTCCGACTTATCCCCATCTCCTTGTTGCGACGCAACAAATCGCCTTGCAACCGGTTACATACCCCGTCACACCCTCGGCGGGGCGTACTTCGATGAGGTCTGATTGCTGTACGACGCTTATGAGGTCCAGCGCTCCTTTCTAGCTGGTGCGAGCAAGCTTGCCGGACTTGGAGCCGGTTGGCTTGGCAACCCTTCCAATCCCCTCGGCTATAATGCGATGAGCCCGCTCGTCGGGGCGAGCCTCGAGGTCTTCGCTCATGCCGCGGCGCCGCGCGGCAAGCCCGATTTCGGAATCGAGAGCGTCAGGGTCGGGCGCAAGGACGTGCGCGTCGACGAGCAGATCCTGCTCCGCAAGCCGTTCGGTCAGCTCAAGCATTTTGCGCGCGAAGGCGTCGACAAGGGTCCGCGGCTGCTGATCGTCGCGCCGATGAGCGGGCATTATGCGACTCTCCTCCGCGGGACGGTCGAGCGGATGCTTCCGAGCGCCGACGTCTACATCACGGACTGGCGCGACGCGAAGCTGGCACCTCTGTCGGAGGGCAGCTTCGATCTCGACGACTATGTCGACTATCTGATCGAGTTCCTGGAATATATCGGCAAGACGACCGGCGAGCGGCCGCATATGCTCGCGGTGTGCCAGCCTTCGGTGCCCGCGTTCGCGGCGACGGCGCTGATGAACGCCGACAAAAATCCCTGGCGGCCGAAGACCCTGACGATGATGGGTGGGCCGATCGACACGCGCAAGGCGCCGACTGCGGTCAACACGCTGGCGACGGAGCGTCCCTTCGGCTGGTTCGAGCAGAACGTGGTCGCGACCGTTCCGATGATCTACCCGGGCGCGGGACGGAAGGTTTATCCGGGCTTCTTGCAGCTCGCCGGCTTCATGACCATGAACCTCGGTTCGCACCTCGTCAGCCACTGGGAGATGTTCAAGCATCTCGTCGAGGGCGACGAGGAGAGCGCTTCGGCGACGCAGAAGTTCTACGACGAATATCGCGCCGTCTGCGACATGACGGCCGAGTTCTACCTGCAGACGATCGATGTCGTTTTCCAACGCCATTTGCTGCCGAAGGGCGAGATGGAGCATCGCGGCCGGATCGTGGATCCGGCGGCGATCCGCGACACGGCGCTGCTCGCGATCGAGGGCGAGCGCGACGATATTTCCGGTATCGGCCAGACCAAGGCCGCGCTCGATATTGCGACCAAGCTTCCGGCGTCGAAGAAGCAATATTTGATGGCAAAAGACGTCGGCCATTACGGCATCTTCAACGGTCGCAAGTGGCGCGAGCAGATCGCACCGGTCGTCGAGAAGTTCCTCGCCGCAAACGGCTAAACCATTGAAAGACAGTCGCTAATCACCATCTCCTCCGCCAGTGTTCAACAGCTGAAAGGAGGTGGTCTGATGTCTCATTGTCATATACCGAACGTGGCTAGGGTGAGCGCAGCCTCCATGGGAGTTCGCGCTTAACGTCAGGCCGCTTCGAGGCAGGACAATGGAAAGGCCGTCCGGGGCGACCCGGGCGGCCTTTTGCTATGCGGCTTTGCGCATCTTCACGCCGCCGAGCATCGTCAGAGCGACGAGGCTCGCTAGGGCGGAGACGACCGCCGAGACGGTCATCGCCACGTGAAAGCCCGCGAACATCTGATCGCCTTTCTCCGCGAGGACGGCGCCGAGAAGCGCGGTGGCGATCAGGCCGCCGGTCCGCGCAACCGCGCTGTTGAAGCCCGACGCCAAAGCGACATGCTTCTCCTCGACGGAGCCGAGCACCGAGGAGGTGAGCGGGGCGACGGCGATCGTCATCCCCGCTGCCATCACGAGGATGGACGGGAAAACGGTCGTCCAATAGCCGCCGTGGGGCTGCATCAGCCATGCGAGGAGGATGCCCGCAGCCACGACAAGCGGACCGATCGTCAGCGGGAGGCGCGGCCCCATGCGCGCGGCCAGGCTTCCCATCTTCGGCGACAGCGACGTCATCAGGATCGGCAGCGGCAACATGGCAAGGCCGGCCTGGACCGGCGAATAGCCGCCGCTGCTGATCAGGACATAAGGGATGAGAAGCATCGCCGCGGCGAAGGCGCCGTAAAGCAGGAAGGTGAGGAGGTTCAGGCCCGAAAAGCAGCGGCTCGCGAACAGGTGCAGCGGCATCATCGCCCGCTCGCGGCGCCGGTATTCGACGAACAGGAAGGCGCCGAGCAGCACGAACCCGCCCACGCCCACGACCAGTGCGACGGGCTCCAACCGCCGATGCGCGGACCAAAGCGTCAATCCATAGGTGAGGCCGCCGAGCCCAGCCGTTGCGAGCAGCGCGCCCGCATAGTCGGTTCGCCCGCCGCCGGGCTCGCGGCTTTCGGCCACGAACTTCAGCGCGACGAGGATCGCGCCGAGTGCGAGCGGCAGGTTGATGTAGAAGATCGCCGGCCAGCCGACGGTGCCCACGAGCCAGCCGCCGAGAAGCGGCGCGATGGCCGCCATTGCCGCGCCCGACGCAGCCCAGATCCCGACCGCGCGGCCGCGCTTCTCACCGGAATAAGCGGCGTTGAGGAGTGCAAGACTGTTGGGGAGAAGGAGCGCGGCACCGACACCCTGAGCCCCGCGCGCAGCGAGCAGCAACGGAAGGCTAGGCGCGAGCGCGCAGGTGAGCGAAGCTATCGCGAATAAAGTGGTGCCGACGACCAGCAGCGCTCTCCGGCCGAAATGGTCGCCAAGCGCTCCGCCCAGCAAGAGGAGAGCCGAGAGCGGCAGAAGGTAGGCATTGACCACCCACTGCGCCTCTTCCGCACCGGCGCCGTAGCTCGACCGGATCGCCGGAAGCGCCACGCTCATGACCGACCCGTCGACGAAGCTCAGGCTAGAGGCGAGGACGCAGCAGGCGAGGGTCCAGTGCGGATTCCCGGCGCTGCTCGCCTTGCTGGAATCGCGTGGGCTCAATCGACCTGCTGCTTGAGCGCCGCCTCGACCATGTTACGCCACGTCTCCGTATCCCCGGCCGCCGCCATCGCTTCATCAGGCTCTCGCGCCGTGTGCAGCACAGCCAGCGCTTGGTTCATGTGCTCGCGCCAGGCCTTGTCGACCTTCTCGCCAGCAGACGGGTCGCTGCCTTCAGCGTTGCTGCTCAGTGCGGACCCGGCAAGCACGCGGGCAATGCGTTCGACGAGCGGACGGTTGGATTCGGGCATCGGTCACTCTCCCTTTTGCCCGGCTCAACCCACGTCGCTCGCTTCGGGTTCATTGATAGGCGGAAGTCCGGCGATCTTGCGCGCGGCATGGACCAGCTCCACCGGCATCATCGCGACGATCGTGCTGTTATGCTCGACCCCGATCTCGGCGAGCGTTTGCAGCCGCCTGAGCTCGAGCGCGCCGGGGACGTTGCCGATGACTTCCGCCGCGTGGCTCAGCTTGCCGGCCGCTTCCTGCTCGCCCTCGGCGCGAACGATGCGCGCCCGCTTCTCGCGGATCGCCTCGGCCTCCTTGGCGATGGCGCGCTGCATCTGTTCGGGGATGTCGACGTCCTTGATCTCGACGGAATCGATCTCGACGCCCCATTTGATCGACGCATCGCGAAGCAGCTGTTGCAGCCGATGATTGATGGAGGCGCGGTCCTTCAGCATCAGGTCGAGGTCGCTCTGGCCGATCGCGTCCCGAAGCGCCGTCTCCGCGGCCTGGACCGTCGCCGCGCGCCAGTCTTCCACCGCGGTGACGACCTGGATCGGGGACTCCGCGCGGAACCAGAGGACTGCGTTCACCCGCACCGCGACGCCGTCGCGCGTAATCGTCTCCTGCGTTTCCAGCTGGTAGGTGATGATGCGCTGGTCGACCCTGACCACGCGGTCGACGAAGGGAATGAGCCAGTACCAGCCTGGGCCTTTGGTCGTCCCGAGACGGCCAAGCCGAAACAGGACGCCGCGCTGATATTCCTGGTTGATGCCGAAGCTCTTGAGCATCGTGACCAGGAACAGGACTGCGACAAAAGCAAGCGCACCGATGGCAATGGGCACGGCACTTCCCCCTGAGGGACTCGGTCAGGCTCGATTATAGCACTTCGAACAAACCCGCCGCGCCCATACCGCCGCCGACGCACATGGTGACGATGACGTGCTTCACGCCGCGGCGCTTGCCTTCGATCAGCGCGTGGCCGGTCATCCTCGCCCCGCTCATTCCGTAGGGGTGGCCGATCGAGATCGAGCCGCCGTTCACGTTGAGGCGATCCTCGGGGATTCCCAGCTGCTCCGCACTATAGAGAACCTGCACCGCGAACGCCTCGTTTAGTTCCCACAATCCGATGTCGTCGGCCTTGAGGTCGAAGCGCTTCAGGAGCTTCCGGACCGCGTCGATCGGGCCGATGCCCATCTCGTCGGGCTCGGTTCCCGCGACCGCCATGCCGACATAGCGGCCCATCGGCTCGATTCCGCGGCGCTCGGCTTCCTTCGCTTCCATCAGAATCGAAGCGGAGCTTCCATCCGACAATTGGCTCGCATTGCCGGCCGTGATCGAAGTGTCCGGGCCCAGGACCGGATTGAGACCCGACAGGCCCTGCAACGTGGTGTCGGCTCGGTTGCCTTCATCCTTGGAGATCGTCACTTCGCGTTGCGAGACTTCGCCCGTCTCCTTGTCCTTGACCGCCATCGTCGTGGTGACGGGTACGATCTCGTCGTCGAACCGGCCCGCCGCCTGGGCAGCTGCCGTCCGCTGCTGGCTCTTCAGCGCATATTCGTCCTGCCGCTCGCGGCTGATGCCGTAGCGCCGCGCCACTGTCTCGGCGGTCTGGAGCATCGGCATGTAGACATGCTTGTGCATGGCGATCAGCGACGGATCCGGCGCAATGCGCATTTCCGGCGTCTGGACCATGCTGATCGAATCCTGGCCGCCCGCTGCGACCACGTCCATGCGGTCGGTGATGATCTGCTTGGCGGCGGTGGCGATGGCCATGAGGCCGGAGGAGCATTGGCGGTCGATGGTCATGCCGGACACGCTCACCGGACAGCCGGCGCGAAGCGCGACTTGCCGGCCGATGTTGCCGAACTGCGTTCCCTGGGTGAGGACCGCGCCCCACACGACGTCGTCGATCTCGCCCGGATCGATCCCGGCGCGCTCGATCGCCGGCTTGAGCGAAAAGGCGCCGAGGGTCGCCCCCGGGGTCGCGTTGAGCCCGCCCTTGTAGGCGCGGCCGATCGGAGTCCGGGCGGTGGAAACGATTACGGCGTCGCGGGACATTCGATTCTCCTCAGGCGATCATGAGCGTGAGCCACTCCGCCGTTAGCGCGGGCTTCGACTCTTCTTCGATTTCTACGGTGACGGTGTGACGCAACAACCATTGCGACGGCGCCTTTTCCTCGATCGCATCAAGACTGAAGCGGCCACGCACGCGCCTTCCCGACCGAACCGGTGCGAGGAAGCGAACGCGGTCCAAGCCATAGTTGATTGCCATATGCAACCCTTCGGGGACGAGCATGACTTCGGCACCCATGCGCGAGAGCAGCGAAAGGGAAAGGAAGCCGTGGGCGATGGTGCCACCGAACGGCGTTTGCCCGGCTGTGTCCGGGTCGGTGTGGATGAACTGCCGGTCCTCGGTCGCGTCGGCGAAGGCGTCGATCCGCGCCTGGTCGAGGGTGATCCAGTTCGAAACGCCAATCTCTTCGCCGATGCGACTTTTGATATCGGTCAGGCTGGCAAGCGGCATCAGCGCGGCGCCGCATAGGGCATGACCAGCGTTCCGTCGGGAGCGGCCGTGAAGGTCGTCTGCGTCGGATAAGCGAATTCGAGGCCATGCTCTGCGAAGGCGCGGAGCACGGCCAGAGCCACGGCAGTGCGGTCGGCCGCAACCTTGTTCTGGTCGATGGAGCTCGCGTCATAGACGAGCTCGAAGTCGATGCTGGACGGCCCAAAGCCGCGGATTGCGCACCGCACGAAATGGCAGCCCTTGCGGCATTCCACCGCGCCCTTCGCGATGGACGAGACCTTCTCCAGTTCGTCCGGGGCGGTCTGGTAAACCAGGCCGAAGGTCAGCGTCGAACGGCGTACCCGGCCGCCGGTGAAATTGTGGATCTCCCGCTCCAGCAGCTTGGTGTTCGCCATCACCACCAGCTCACCCGTCATCGATCTGAGGCGCGTCGTCTTGAGCCCGATCCGCTCGACCGTCCCCATGGTCTGGTCGTACTGGATCGTGTCGCCGAGCTTAAAGGGCTTGTCGAACAGGATCGAGAGCGCAGCGAACAGGTCCGAAAAGATGCCTTGGGCGGCAAGGCCGATGGCAATGCCGCCGATGCCGAGGCCGGCGACCAGCGCGGTTACGTTGACGCCGAGATTGTCGAGGATGACGATGATCGCCAGCGCGAACAACGTGACGCTTACGAGCACGCGGATGATGTTCGTCGCGTTCGCGAGCGCGGTCTCGCTCTCCCTCGCGCCGACCTTGCGGGCGATCAGCGCGAGGATCAGTTCGCGGCCCCAGAAGGCGCCCTGCAGCGCGAAGGCGACGGTGAAGCCGATGTCGATGAGATGCTGAAAGCGGTGCGGCGGCTCGGCGTAGCTGGCGACGATGTCGATCGCCGTCATCACCATGAACAGGATCGACGTCTTGGCGAGCACCCGTCCGACGACGCTCCGCCATCCGAAATGCTCGTTTGACTTCTCGCGCGCGACCATGCGCTGGCCGGCGATGCGGGCGAGCATCATCACTGCGACGATCACCGCCGAGACGATGGCGCCGATGAGCACTTCCTCGCGGTTGGCGATCAGCCACTCGATGACGCTTTGCGTCGGCCTGATCGGGTCGAGATCGGGTGTCATTGGGCGGGTCTCTTGCAGCGGGCGCCAGCAGTGATCAAGCTGCGGCCTTGACCGTGCCGCCACCGCCATTCGCGGCAGGCCTGGGCTTCTTCCGCCGCTTGCCGCCGCGCGCAAGGAATTCGAGTAGCGCCACTTCGGCGCTCGACAGGCGCTTGCGTGCCCGGGGGCGGTCCATCCCGGCGAGGGGATCGCGCGGAGCTTCCTTCACCGCGTCGAGCAGCTTCGGGTGGACATAGGACTTGCGACTGATCGCGGGCGTGTTGCCGAGTGCCTCGGCGACGGGCTCGACGACCGTCTTAACCGAAATGCGAGCGTCCTCGCCCTTCTTGAGCAGCTGCTCGCAGGCAATGACGCTAGCACTCCAGGTACGGAAATGCTTGGCGGTGAAGTCGGCGCCCGTCGCTTCCCTGATATACTCGTTCACATCGCCGGAGGTGATCGGCTTCGGCTCGCCGTCGCCGTTGACGTATTGGAAGAGCATCTGCCCCGGCAGTTCCTGGCAGCGCTTGCAGATGCGCTTGAGGTTGGTGTCGCTGATCTTCACCTCGTGAACGATGCCGTGCTTGCCGGCGAATCGCATCATCAGCCCGTGACCGGTCCGCTTCAGGTGTCGCCGTCTCAGCGTCGTCGCCCCAAAGCTCTTGTTCTCCTTAGCATATTGCTCATTGCCGATGCGGATGTGCTCCGTATCGAGAAGCCGCACGATCGCGGCCAGCACGGCCTCGCGGGACAGTGCGCGGCGCTTCAGGTCCTGCTCCACCCGGCGTCGCAGCTTCGGCAAGGCTTTCCCGAATTCGAGCAGGCCTTCGTACTTTGCGCTTTCGCGCTTCGCCCGGAAGTCGGCGTGGTAGCGATATTGCTTGCGGCCCCGCGCATCGACACCGGTTGCCTGAAGATGGCCGTCGGGGTCGGCGCAGAACCAGGCGTCCTCGTACGCCGGCGGTAACCCGACCGCGTTCAGCCGGTCAATTTCGTCGCGGTCGGTCACGCGCTTCCCGTCGGCGTCGAAGTAGGCCCAGTACCGGCCCTGCCGCTTTCGGGTGATTCCGGCCTCGCTATCGCTGCTATGACGTAACAAATGGCCTCACTCGGTCGTTGTCGCCGCTAAGCGAGCGAAGGAGCGCGCGGGTTCCTGAAGGAGTTTGTCGATGAAATTGTCAGAGGCGCGGGTGTTGATCGTCGCGACCGACGGGTTCGAGGAGTGGGAGCTGTTTGGGCCGCGTCAGATCCTTCAGGAACGGGGCGCCGAAGTCGTCCTCGCTTCGCTCAAGCGCGATCCGATCCAGGCGACGGTTCATGACGACCCCGGCAAGACGATCCGGCCCGACCTGACGATCGACGAAGCCAATGCCGACGATTTCGACGCGCTGATCCTGCCCGGCGGCTTGCGCAATCCCGACCAGCTGCGGATTCACGGCAACGTGACCGCCCTGATCGCCCGCTTTGCCGAGCAGGATAAGCCGGTCGGAGCGATCTGCCATGGGCCCTGGTTGCTGGTGGAGGCGGACCTGCTTCGCAATCGCATGGCAACAAGTTGGCCTTCGATCCGCACCGATCTTCGCAACGCCGGCGCGATGGTGGTCGATGAGTCCGCCGTCACCGATGGGAAGATCGTCACCAGTCGCAATCCCGACGATGTCGAGGCGTTCACCAATGCGTTGATCGACCTCATCGAGGACCAGCCGATTACCCGCGAAATCGACGGGCCGTGCGAGCTTCCGGCCTAGTCCTCAACCGTCTGGAAAGTATTTTCGTTTAAGCCGCCCTGTCATGCGAGTGGCAGCGGTCAGTAGAATCGAATCGAGCGTCGATCGCACGGCGTCGGCATTTTTCGCGGGCGCCTGCGGCTATGCGGCCTACCTGTGGTTCGGGTCGCGAGCGGGGTTACCGCTGCTCGCCGCCGAATTGGCCGGGGTGGCGGTCGCCGCTTACCTCGTCACGTCGAGAGCGCTGAGTGCCGTCGAGCCGGAAACGCGCAAGGTCCCGCTTTCCGTGTTCGACCTCCGCACGTTCGACCCGATGGAGCAGGATGAACTGCTCCTTCACGAGGAATTCGAGTCCGGGCACCGGTCGCTCGCCGCGCTTCGGCGCGAAGAGCTGCCGCCGGCCGAATTTGAAACCGACGAGCTGCTGCTCGAAGACGTTTTGGAACCCGAAGAGCCGTCAGATGAATTCCGTCCGCGCGACGAATTCGAGCGTGCCGAGCAGCTAATGATCAAGCATTTCGCCCTAGCAAGGGCCGCCGAGGAGGAACCGTTGCTCCTCGACGACATCCTTGCACAGCTCGGGCCCGATTCACGCGTGGTCCGGCTGTTCGATCCGGACGCGATGCCGACGCCGGGTCAGCTGAAGTCCCGGATCGACCGGCATCTCGAGCCCGCCCACGGACCTCCGGAGCTTCCGGATGCCGGGCAGGCGCTCCACGACGCGCTCGACGAGTTGCGTCGTTCCATCCGCTAATCGCTAGTAATCGTCAGCGCTTCGATGTCGAGCTCGGTCGCGCCGTCGAGCGCGCGCCGGGCCTCGCCAATCACCCCGATGCGCGTCGTCACCTCGCCGGAATCGCAGCCCGTCACGCGCAGCTGAAGATGGTGCCGCTCGCAGGCGAACGTCAGCGACTGCCATTCGCGCGAGTGAGCATCGATAAGCAAAATCCTATTGCGCTCGACGCCTGCGCGGGCGGTGAGGATCCGCAGCAGGGCGCTCGCGGCAGGCGACATTGCGATCTTCATCATTACGCCACCCCCTTCAGGTAAGCGCGGACCCGTTTAACGGTCTGCGGTCTCGGGGCCCGCCCGTTGCGAAGGTCGAAAACGAACCGGGGATCGCCTAGGGCGTCCCGTCCAAAACTGGCGGGGGGTGATCCCCCCGACGAAGAGGAATCGCGGGCGGGCTGGTGACCGTGAAGCGCCATCCTGTGACGGTCTCGGCCAGTCCAGGCGCTCTGGTGAGCGAGGAGTTGAGAAAGCCCTATTTCGCGTTCGACGAGAGCTGGCTGAAGGCGCTTACCGCGAGCCGGCCGTCCAAGCTCTCGATCGTTCGCGTGGAGGGCGATTCAATGGCGCCGACGCTCAATGCCGATGACGAGGTTCTCGTCGACCTGGGAGATTGCGAGGGCCGTCTTGGCGACGGCATCTACGTGCTGAGGATTGAGGACGCGGTAATCGTCAAGCGGCTGGCCCTCAATCCAACCGGCAGAAGGGTGACCGTGCAGTCCGACAATCCCGCTTATCCCGACTGGCCCGATTGCAGCTTCGACCAGATCAATTGCATCGGGCGGGTGATCTGGGCCGGCCGGCGGATCGTCTAGCCCCCGTCTAGCCCCTGCGCCTCGCGTCGATGAGCCAGGTTACGATCGCGAGCACTGCTCCGACCCCAAGGCCGATCAGCACCCCCCGCAGCGGGTTCTTCGTCGCCAGCCCGTAGAAAAAGCCGAGAAGGATGAAGATCGTGAGGAAGCATCCTCCGGCGCGGGTGCGGCTACCTTGTTCCATCGCGCCCCCATGGCAGAGCGCGAACAGCGGCGCCACTGCCGACAACGCATATGGTGAACCGATCGTTGACCCAACTTGTCGGCACTCGCTCAACGAGCCCGCACTATGGGGAGCGCATGACCCCATTCATCCACGGCCGACCCGCACTGGAAGACGCAACCGACCTGATCGATCGCTATGGCGAGCATGCGGGCCTTGAGGCTGCAGCCCGTGCGAACCGGTCTCGCGATGAGGGGAACGTCACCCAATTTTGCCACTGGCGGCAGATCGAGCGGGTCATTGCGACGCTCTGCTGCGACGAAGCGCTCGGAACCATCCACTAAGCTATTGAACTAGGGAACCTCGCGCTTCTCCGGACTGGCGCGGTTCAGGCCCGGCGCGTAAGGCTCCGCTCTTGATGACCGGGCGGGGATGGATCGCTGGGGCCGCAAGGCTGCTGAGTGCGGGAGGCTGCGTGGCGTTCTGTGCCGCGCCGGCTTTGGCCCAGGATCAGCAACAGCCTCCACCGCCTGCCACGCAGGAACCCGAGCTCGACCCCAGCGCGCCCATGGCGCCCTTGCCAGACCTTGGCGTCGAATGGCCGCAGCTCGACGTGAAGGAGCCCGCGCCGCCGCCTGAGATCGCTGCACCGGTGAAAGGCGAAAAGCAGCCGCTCCCGGAAGCGTCGGAGGTTGGCGGGACCGTCCGCTACACCGTCACGGTTGAGGGGCTGTCCTCGATCGGCGGGTCCGAGGAGTTGCTCAAGGCTTTCCGGCAACAGTCGACGCTCGAAGCCGAACACAAGGACCGCGCCAACGCGGCCCAGATCGGCCGCCGCGCGGGCGCGGACGCCGACCTCCTCACCCAATTGTTGCGCAGCCAGGGCTATTACGACGCCTCTGTCGACCCGAGCACCGAGCGCAGCGGCAATGAGCTGCGGGTCATCCTGACGGTCGACGCCGGCCAGCAATACCGTTTTGCGTCGGTCGACTTGCCGGGCCTGGACGCCGCCGGATCGGACGCCAGGAAACTTCGCGAGGCTTTTGCCGTGAAGACGGGCGATCCCGTGGTGGCGCAGGACGTAATTGCCGCGGGGCAGGCATTGACCACGGCGCTTGGCGAAGAGGGTTTCGCGCAGGCGAAGCTCGGAGAGCAGGACGTCGAGGTCAATCATCAGACGCACCTCGCGACTCTGACGCTGCCCGTGAATCCCGGGCCGGTTGCCCGCTTCGGCGCTATCCGGGTCAGCGGCAAGCCACCCTTCAGCGCGCACCACGTTGGCATCATCGCTCGCTTCAAGCCGGGCGACCAGTTCCAGCGCTCAAAGGTCGACGACCTGCGCCGTGGGCTGATTGCGACGACGCTTGTGGCCAATGCCGACATCAAGGTTGTGCCCGTCCAGGGCGGCCGCGTCGTGGACCTCGACGTCCAGCTCGAGCCCGCTCCGTCGCACACGATCGCCGGGGACGTGGGCTACGGGACGGGGCAGGGCTTCCTGGTCGAGGGAAGCTGGACAAGCCGCAACTTCTTCAATCCGGAGGGAGCACTCACCTTGCGCGGCATCCTCGGCAGCAAGGAGCAGCTTGCGGGGGTTGAGTTCCGGCGCTCGAACTTCCGGATGCGCGACCAGACCCTGGATCTGCAGTTCACCGCCGTTCACCAGGCGTTCGATGCTTATGAGGCGAAGACCGTCAGCATCGGCGGTCACATCGAGCGGCTCAGCAACTTCATCTGGCAGAAGAAGTGGACCTGGAGCTACGGCGGCCAGCTGCTTGCGACGGACGAGCGCGGCGTTTTCGACCCGGCGGGCATCAAGGACACGCGCACCTTCTTCATCGCCGCGATCCCGCTGACGCTGGGCTATGACGGGAGCGACAACCTCCTTGATCCCACCACCGGTTTCCGCCTGAGCGGCTGGATCAGCCCGGAATATTCCGGTCACGGCAAGAGCCTCACCTATGCGCGGTCGCAGATCGACGCGAGCGCCTACCGCCGGGTGTCGGACAGCGTCGTCGTGGCGGGCCGGGTGAGGCTCGGCACGATCCTCGGAGCGAGCGCCTTCGACATCGCTCCGTCGCGGCGTTTCTATTCGGGCGGCGGCGGATCGGTGCGCGGCTACGGCTACCAGCAACTCGGGCCCAAGGACATGGACGGCGACCCGATCGGCGGACGCGGCCTTGCCGAGTTCGGTGTGGAAGCGCGCGTGCGCCTGAAACAGTTCGGCGGCAATTTCGGGATCGTGCCGTTCTTCGACGGAGGCTCGCTCTCCACGAACACGCTTCCTGATACCAAGGACTGGCGTTTCGCGGCGGGCCTGGGCCTTCGCTATTATTCGCTGTTCGGCCCAATCCGCATCGACGTCGGCGTGCCGCTCAACCGGCAGAAGGGCGACGGCCCGGTCGCGGTGACCGTCTCGCTCGGGCAGGCCTTCTGATGGCCGAAACCGTCGTCGTCGAAAGCGGTGGGTCCGAACCTCCCAAGGTTCGTCTTCGAAGCGATTGGCGATGGCGGCTGCTGAACGAGCTGTTCGCGTTCTTCGTCGCGCTGCTCTTCCTGCTCGCGGCGCTGCTTGTCCTCCTCGATAGCGCGCCGGGGCATCGCTTCATCGTCGATCAGGTCGGCCGCTTCGCGACGGCGTCGGGGTTGCGTATCCACATCGGGCGGATCGACGGGTCGATCTTCGGCAAGTCGCAGCTTCGGAACGTCACCGTCGCCGACCAAGGCGGCGTCTTCCTGACTTCGCCCAACATCAAGCTCGACTGGGCGCCCGGCGCCTGGTTCGCGAACAAGCTCTCGATCGACAGCATCACCGCCGAGCGCGTCACGCTCATCCGCGCTCCGAAGCTCAAGCCTAGCGGGAGGAAGGGGCCGATCCTTCCCGGTTTCGATATCCACATCGGTCAGCTCCGCGTCGACCACCTCGATATCGGCCCCGCGGTCGGCGGAAAGCCGCGCAGCGGGCGGCTTTGGGGCAAGGCCGACGTGCATCGCGGCAGGGCATTGGTCGAGCTCCAGGCGCTGATCGCCAACGGCGGCGACCGCATTGCCTTCCACCTCGACGCCGAGCCCGACCGCAACAAGTTCGACCTCCGCGCCCGAGCTCTATCACCGGCCGACGGTTTGCTGCCGGCGATGATCGGCATCCGGCGGTCCATCGACCTGTCGATTGCGGGGAAGGGGAGCTGGGCGCGGTGGCGGGGTGCCGCGGCGCTCGACATGTCCGGCCGCCCGACGGCACGGCTGGCGCTCGGCGTCGATAACGGCCTCTACCGGCTCCAGGGCCGGGTGGCGGCGGCGCAGTTCCTAAACGGCAAGCTCCAGCGGCTGACCGTTCCGGCGGTGACCCTCCGCGGGTCGGCTACCCTCAAGGACCGAATCCTCGACGGACAGCTGACCGCGGCCTCGGGCCAGCTCCGAGCGGTCGCCAAGGGCGCGATCGACCTTGCGAACAACCGCTATCGGGGCATGCGGCTCGGGGTCGACCTGCTGAAGCCCCCGGCGCTATTCCCGAACATGACCGGCAAGAACGTCCGCATGGTGTGGACGCTCGACGGGCCGTTCGCCACCGCCGACTATTCCTACCGCCTGACGTCGCAGTTCGTGCAGTTCGACACCACCGGTTTCACCGGCCTCCACGCCGAGGGACGCGGGCGCCTCGGTCCTTGGCCGATGCGCGTTCCGATCCGCCTGTCGGCCAAGGCGATCACCGGCATCGGCGACGTCGCCGGAGCCATGCTCGCGAACCCGAGCATCGAGGGTTGGCTGACGGTCACGTCCAAGCTCGTCCGCGGCGAGAACCTGAAGCTTACCAGCGCGAAGTGGAACGGCAAGCTGTCCGTCCTAATCGACCTCGTCAGCGGACGCTTCGAGGTGCTGCTATCGGGCGCGATGCAGCGCTACCTCATCCCGGGGCTCGGCATCGTCGACGTGATGACCGACCTCAAGGTCATGCCCGGTCCAGGCGGCAAGGGCTCGCACGTGGTCGGGACGGCAAAAGCCTGGGTCCGCCGCCTCGACAACAGCTTCTTCCGTGAGCTGACCGGCGGCCTGCCATCACTCACCACCAACCTCGAGCGCGGGAATGACGGGATCGTCCATTTCAGCAACCTGCAGATCTATTCCCCAAAGCTGAGATTGTCCGGCGCGGGCGAACGCTTCAACGACGGCACGTTCCACATCGTCGCGAGTGGACGGCAGGCGAAATATGGGCCGCTCAAGCTCGTTCTCGACGGCCAGATCGAGCGGCCGAAGCTCGACCTGTTCCTTGAAAGCCCGAATGAGTCGCTGGGCCTCAAGGCAGTGCATCTGCTGCTTAACCCCATCGCGGCCGGCTTCGATTACCGCGCGAGCGGTGGTTCGAAGCTTGGGCCTTTCACCAGCAGTGGACAGATCCTACTGCCGACCAATGCGCCGACGGTGATCGCCATCGCCTCGCTCGACGCCGGCGGCGCTCACGCCAGCGGGCGGCTGCGGTCCGATCCCGGAGGGTTCTTCGGCCGTCTGACGCTTGCCCGCGGAACGCTCGATGGAACGCTCGACTTCGCGCCGGTCTCGGGCGCGCAACGGATCGACGCCCACCTGACGGCGAACAATTTCCAGGGCGCGTTCGCGGTTCGAAGCGGCCGCGCTGACGCCACCATCGTCCTTGCCGACGAACGCACGACGATCGACGGCGTGGTCGACGCCCGCGGCGTGCAGGTCGCAGGGATGACGCTTGCGCGGCTCACCGCCAACGCAAAGCTGGTGAACGGCTCGGGCCAGGTGCGCGCGGCCTTCGCAGGGCAACGGGGAGCGGCATTCGATTTCTCGACGGTCGCCGAGGTCTGGCCCGACCGCATCAGCCTCACCGGTAGCGGCAGGATAAACCGGCAGCCGCTTGTCCTGCGCCAAGCTGCGGTGCTGACTCGCTCCGGCGACGGCTGGGCTCTTGCCCCAACCAGCATCGGCTTCGCCGGCGGGGCCGCGACAGTATCCGGCCGAAGCGGTTCGGCGCCGGAAGTGCATGCGCAACTCGCCGGAATGCCGCTCGCGGTGCTCGATATTTTCTCTCCGGGCCTCGACCTCGCGGGCAGCGCCTCGGGCCACGTGGACTATGCGTGGAAGTCGAACCGCAGCGGCCGCCTGGATCTAAAGGTCCGTGGGCTTAGCCGCGCCGGCCTGGTGCTTGCTTCAAAGCCCATCGACGTCGGCATCGCCGCCATCGTCAACGGCAACCAGGCGGCGCTCCGGGCCGTCGCGGCGAGCGATGGCGCCATCGTCGGGCGGGCGCAGGCGCGCTTCGCCCCGATGGGCAGCGGTCCGCTGGTCGCCGAGCTGATGAACGCGCCGCTGTTCGCTCAACTGCGATATTCCGGGCCTGCGGACACCTTGTGGCGGCTTACCGGCAGCGAAGTCATCGACATGTCCGGCCCGCTTGCGGTCGGGGCGGACATCGGCGGGCGCCTTTCCAATCCGGTGATCCGTGGATCGCTGCGCACCCAGAAAGCGCGGCTCGAAAGCCAGGTCACCGGCATGGTGATCGACGGAATCATCTCGGACGCGCGCTTCTCGGGATCGCAGCTGATCTTCAGCCGGATCGCTGGGAACACCAGCGGCGGCGGCTCCATCGACGGCAGCGGCTCGGTCACCTTCTCGGGCGGCAACGCGCTCCTGAATCTCTCGTTCAACGCCAACCAGGCGCTGCTCCTGAACCGCGACGACGTGGCGGCGCGCGTGACCGGCCCGCTGAAGATCCACTCCGACGCCAACGGCGGCTCCATTTCCGGCGATCTCAGGCTGAACAAGGGCCGGTTCCAGCTCGGCCGCGCAAGTGCAGCGGCCGCCGTTCCCCAACTGGACGTGCACGAATCAGGCCTGGAAGAAGAGGACGTCATCGCGCCCGCCGCCGTCCACCGCTGGAAACTAGACCTGAAGCTCGCTGGCGGCGATCTTGGGGTGACGGGGCTCGGCATCAACAGCCGCTGGAGCACCAATCTGCAGGTCGGCGGCTATGCCGACGCTCCGCGCTTCAGCGGCCGTGCCGACCTCGTTCAGGGCAATTACGATTTCGCCGGCCGTATCTTCCGGCTCGATCGCGGCATCATCCGCTTCGGTGGCGAAAGCCCGCCCAATCCGCTGCTCGACATCCACGCCGAAGCGGCAGTCCAGGGGATCGACGCCAGCGTGATCGTGCGCGGAACGGGCCTGAAGCCGGAGATCACCTTCGCAAGCTCGCCGCCGCTGCCGCAGGACGAGCTCCTGTCCCGGATCCTGTTCGGCACCTCCATCACCAACCTGTCCGCGCCGGAAGCGCTTCAGCTCGCCACCGCCGTCGCCGGGCTGCAATCGGGCAAGGGCGGCCTCGATCCGATCAACGCGCTCCGCAAGGCGGTGGGGCTGGACCGCCTGCGCATCGTCCCCGCCGACGTCGCGACGGGGCAGAAGACCGCGATTGCCGCCGGCAAGTACATCCGGCGCAAATTGTTCGTCGAAGTGGTGACTGACGGCGCGGGCTATTCGGCGACGAATGTCGAATATCAGATGACCCGCTGGCTCTCGATCCTGTCGACGGTTTCGACGATCGGGCGAGCGAGCGCGAGCGTGCGGGTGTCGAAGGATTATTAGTCGTCATTGCGAGGAGCATGGCGACGAAGCAATCCAGTTGCGCCGCTCTGGATTGCTTCGCTACGCTCGCAATGACGAAGGGGGAGCGACATGAAGAACTGGAATGTCCGCAAGGCGGTCGTGCCGCGGGAGCAAATGCCCGAGGAGCATCGCCTGCGGCAGTCGCTTTCCTGGCCGCACCTCGTGGCGCTCGGCGTGGGCGCGATCGTCGGGACGGGCATCCTGACCCTGATCGGCGTCGGCGCAGGCAAGGCCGGGCCCGCCGTGATCCTGTCCTTCGCCATCGCCGGCGTGATCTGCGCCTGCGCCGCGCTCGCTTATGCCGAAGTCGCGACGATGATCCCCGCCTCAGGGTCCGCCTACACGTACTCCTACGTCGTCTTCGGCGAGCTGATCGCGTGGATGATCGGCGTCGCGCTCATCCTCGAATATACCCTGGTGGTCAGCGCCGTTGCCGTCGGCTGGTCCGGCTATGCGGCGGGCTTCCTGAAGTCGGTCGGCCTCGGGCTTCCCGACGCGCTCATCCAGGGACCCGAGCTCGGCGGCATCATCAACCTGCCGGCCATCTTCATCATCTGGGTTGTCGCGGCATTGCTGATCGCCGGGACGAGGGAGAGCGCGACACTCAACGCCGTCCTCGTCGTCATCAAGATTGCGGCGCTCGCGCTCTTCATCGCGGTCGCCCTACCGGTTTTCGATCCGGCGCACTTCCATCCCTTTATGCCATACGGTTTCCCTCGGAGCGGCCCATCAGGAAGCGAGGTCGGCGTGATGGCCGCCGCGGCGATCATCTTCTTCGCTTTCTACGGCTTCGACGCGATCGCCACCGCCGCGGAGGAAGCCAAGAACCCGAGCCGGGACCTCGCCATCGGCATCGTCGGCTCGATGCTCGTCTGCGTGCTCATCTACATGGCAGTAGCTACCGCCGCGATCGGCGCGGTCGTCACCACCGGCTTCGCCAACAGCCCCGAACCGCTCGCCTTGATCCTTCGCGAGATCGGCAAGCCTTGGGCGGCGCGCATCCTTGGCGCCGCGGCGGTCATTGCGCTTCCGACCGTGATTCTCGCCTTCTTCTACGGTCAGAGCCGCATCTTCTTCACGGTCGCTCGCGACGGCCTGCTGCCGAGCAGCCTCGCCCGCGTCTCGCGCCGCGGGACGCCGGTGCGGATCACGATCTTCACCGCAATCGTCACGTCGATCTTCGCCGGTCTTATCCCGCTCGCCGCTATCGCTGCGCTGGCAAATGCCGGAACGCTCGCGGCCTTCGTAGCCGTCTGCGCCGCCATGCTCGTCTTGCGCCGGCGAGAGCCTGGTCGCGAGCGCAAATTCCGCGCCCCGCTAGCGCCGGTGGTCGGCACCATCGGCATCCTCGGCTGCCTCTATCTGTTCATCAGCCTGCCCAACCGCACACAGATCTTCTTCGTCGCCGCTCAGGTGATCGGGCTGTTCCTGTACGCGGTCTACGGAAGCCGAGCCGCGGAGCGGGCCCGCGTCGGCGCTTGATCAGCGCTTGAGGAAGCCGTCCAGCTCCTGGCCGATTTCGCTCATGCTGATCCGTTGCCACTTTGGATCCCACGGCGAGGCGGTCTCGGCAGCCTTGTTCAGGTAGGAGGGCCGCTCCCAGCGCTGCGGGGCAACCTCGGGGGTTGAACGGGAAAGCTGGGTCACGTCGAAAGGCGTGTGAAAGCGGAGTCCGACCTGGTCGCCAACCGCCCATCCAACCGTCGCGGACACGGTGAGCGTCTCGCTGAGCTCCAGCACCGCCTCGGCGCCCACAGGCACCTTCGAACTTGTCTGCACCATCGCGCCCGTGGCGGAGATGTTACGGACTCGAATGGGCGCGTCGTAGCCGTTGACGTGCAGCACGCCGGACCAGATCAACGGGTGCCGCTTGGCGCGCTGTGACTTGTCGCCGGCCTCGTCAGCCTTTTTGACCGCTGCCGGAGCGTGACCCGAACGAGCTGCGCCATAGGTCTTGTTGATGACGCCGCGAAGAAGCACGGCCTGTTGCTCGGCCGAGCAGTCGAGCTGGGTTTCGTGGGCGAACTCTAAGCCCAGGCGGCCCCCGCTCACCCAGCGGACGGCGCACTCGATCGTGCCATCCTCGCCAAGGTGAAGATCGACCTTGTCCCACAGGTCGGCTTCGAACGACGCGGCGATCATCGCGCCGCCGCCCGAGACGTTGATCAACTCCGCGTCGTGATCCTGTCCGTTGTGGGTAACGCGCGCCTTTTCCTCGACGAGCCTGTGACGGTCGCCGCGCCGGCTGTTGCCGCGCGTAGGCTCACGCGGCTGCGTGGCGGCGCGCGCTTCCTGTGAAACTCTGTCGATCCTGGATCGGATGTTCATCTTCGATTCCATTGTTTCCGGCGGCGGCAGGATAAGCGACCGCTGGTTACGGAATCGTGCACATGTCTGAAGAGAGATGATGCCGATGGGGAGAAAGGGAAGGTGGGAGGGTTCCCCCCATCGGCGTCCCGAAAGTTGCAGATTACCTGAAATTTAACAGGAGTCTATGAGGAATAATACATGTCGAACTCGACGGGGCTCGGGGTGGTCTCCCAGCGCATCACTTCCTCCCATTTGAGCTCGATGTAGCTGTCGATCTGGTCGTCGCTGAAGACGTCGCCGCGGGTCAGGAACGCACGGTCGTTCGACAGGCTGACGAGCGCTTCGCGGAGCGATCCGCAGACCGTGGGCACGTTGACCAACTCCTGCGGCGGCAGGTCGTAGAGGTTCTTGTCCATCGGATCGCCCGGATGGATTCGGTTCTGGATTCCGTCGAGACCGGCCATCAGCAGCGCCGAGTAGGCGAGATAGGGGTTCGCCATCGCGTCCGGGAACCGGAACTCGACGCGCTTGGCTTTCTCGCCGGCGCCGTAGGGGATCCGGCACGAGGCCGAGCGGTTCCGGCTGGAGTAAGCGAGCAGCACCGGCGCTTCGAAGCCCGGGACGAGGCGCTTGTAGCTGTTCGTCGTCGGGTTGGTGAAGGCGTTGAGGGCCCGGGCGTGCTTGATGACTCCGCCGATGAAGTAGAGCGCGGTCTCGCTCAGCCCCGCATAGCCGTTGCCGGCGAACAGCGGCTTGCCGCCCTTCCAGATCGACATGTGGGTGTGCATGCCGGAGCCGTTGTCCTTGGCGATCGGCTTCGGCATGAAGGTGGCCGTCTTGCCGTAGGCGTGGGCGACCATGTGCACGACGTACTTGTAGACCTGCATGCGGTCCGCAGTCTCGACGAGCCCGCCGTAAGTGAGGCCGAGCTCGTGCTGCGCCGCGGCGACCTCGTGGTGATGCTTGTCGCAGGGCAGGCCCATTTCGAGCATGGTCGCGACCATCTCGCCGCGGATGTCCTGCGCGCTGTCGACCGGCGCGACCGGGAAATAGCCGCCCTTGGCGCGGGGGCGGTGGGCGAGGTTGCCGCCCTCATATTCGCGCATCGTATTGGTCGGCAGCTCGATGTCGTCGATCTTATAGCCGCTGGCGTTGTAGCTGTCCTCGAAGCGGACGTCGTCGAACATGAAGAATTCGGCCTCGGGCCCGACGAACAAAGTGTCGCCGATGCCGGTCTGCTTGAGATAGGCCTCAGCGCGCGTCGCGGTCGAGCGCGGGTCGCGGCCGTAAAGCTCGCCGGTCGACGGCTCGACGACGTTGCAGAACAGGACGAGCATCGGCGTCGCGCTGAAGGGATCGACATAAGCGGCGTCGAGGTCCGGCTTCAGGATCATGTCGGACTCGTTGATGGCCTTCCAGCCGGCGATCGAGCTGCCGTCGAACATGAAGCCGTCGGTCAGCATGTCCTCGTCGATCACGCTCGATACCATGGTCAGGTGCTGCCACTTGCCCTTCGGGTCGGTGAAGCGGAGGTCGACCCAGTCGATCTCCTCGTCCTTGATGCGCGAAAGGATGGTGCCTGCGTCGTTCGCCATGAAAAATCTCGCCTGAAACGGGGTGATTCGAGTTGTGGCCGAGAGATTCCCCAGCCGTGCCTCCGAGTCAGGAGGGCGGCGAATATTTCACGGGAAGGCGCGGCTCACCGGTCATGGAACCGTTCCACAGCCGGTTCATTCTTGCGAGCGGGAAAGTTGGAGTTTTGTAATGCGGTCCATCGTGCTGTGGCTGATCGGCATTCCGATCCCGATCATCCTTCTCCTCGCCTTTTGCACCCACCATTTCTAAGGAAGCTCGCGCCGCTCGCTAGATATGGTTGCGGCTGTAGCCGCAGGATGCGAGTTCGGACGCGATGAATTCCTTAATGATCACGATCGCGATGGTCGCCGCGGTGGCGCTCATCCACTTCAGCTGGGTCGATTTCCGCTTCCGCTACCGCGACGGTCCGCCAGGGAACGGCGTAGCTGGCGCGTTGCACGGCCCGGACCGTCTCGGCGACGGCGCTGCCCTGGTCTCTGTCTGTCCGGAGCGCAGGGGCGGATCCGATCGAGATGGCTTTGGAGAAGGGCAGGAGCTTTAGCGCGAGGTTCGCATAGCCGAGGGCGGCCTAGATCGCCGGACGCCATTCCCGCCGGAAGCCGGAAGCTCGCCGAAATGCTCTGATCATTGCGGACGCCATCATACGCCGCTTCGCGCCAAAGGCATGAATTTGTAATCTGAACAGCAAAGAAAAGGGCGGCCCGACGCTAAGCCGGCCCGCCCTGTTCGATCGCGAATGCGCGACTGGATTAGCGCGAGTAGAACTCGATCACGAGGTTCGGCTCCATGCGGACCGGGTAGGGGACCTCGTCGAGCTTCGGGACGCGCGTGAAGGTCGCCTTCGACGTGCCGTCCGGAACCACGTAATC